>Ga0210246_100003_pt1 | contig 266826 bp, 236 predicted proteins | sample ChrtobMetaP3_8mM_FD_155469 | JGI IMG/M metagenome (GOLD analysis project Ga0210246, IMG submission 155469) | Chrysochromulina tobin associated microbial communities from unialgal haptophyte culture, Seattle, Washington, United States - P3_8mM | ecosystem: Host-associated > Algae > Haptophytes >...
TTCGTTGGCGGAGACGGTGAGATTCGAACTCACGGACCCTTGCGAGTCGGCAGTTTTCAAGACTGCTGGTTTAAACCGCTCACCCACGTCTCCGGATGCGGTTGCAACGCGTGGATTTTAGCCTGCGGTCTCAGGCGGGCAGCGCTGCCGTTTGGGGTTGTGGTTTGGGCAGCATGCCGCGCGTCTCGATGAAGCGCACGACTTCGTCCACGCCCGCGAGGGTCTTGAGGTTGGTCATGACCCAGGGGCGGCGCGCGCTGTCGGGGCGCATGCGCGCGGTGTCGGCCTTCATCACTTCCAGATCGGCGCCCACGTGCGGGGCCAAGTCGGTTTTGTTGATGACGAAGAGGTCGCTCTTGGTGATACCGGGGCCGCCCTTGCGGGGGATTTTTTCGCCGGCGGCCACGTCGATCACGTAGATGGTGAGGTCGCTGAGTTCGGGGCTGAAGGTGGCGGCGAGGTTGTCGCCGCCGCTTTCGATGAACACCACATCGGCATCGGGGAACTCGCCGAGCATGCGGTCAATGGCTTCGAGGTTGATGGAGGCGTCTTCGCGGATGGCGGTGTGCGGGCAACCGCCGGTTTCCACGCCCATGATGCGTTCGGCCGGCAGCGCGCCGCTCACGGTGAGGATGCGCTGGTCTTCCTTGGTGTAGATGTCGTTGGTGATGGCAATGAGGTCGTAGCGCTCGCGCATGGCTTTGCAGAGCATTTCCAGCAACGTGGTCTTGCCCGAGCCGACCGGGCCGCCGATGCCCACGCGCAGGGGAGGCAGGTGTTTGGTGCGGCGGGGAATGTGGTGCAAGGGGGTCATGAGCGGAACAGGCGTGAGTACTGGGTTTCGTGGCGGGCGGAGTGGATGGCGAGCAGGGGCGTGAAGGCTTGCCGGTCGTCGTCGTGCAGGGCGCTGGCGTGGTCCACCGCAGCGGGGATGCGTTGAGCCAGGCGCGCGAGCATGCGCTGGCCGGCGCTCTGGCCCAGCGGCACCGACTTGATGGACGCCTGCACCATGTTTTCGCACCAGCCGAACGCATAGCCAACCAGGCTGTCGTGAACGCTGGCGCCAGTGCTGGCGGCGGCGCACGCGCAGGCCACCGGGTAGGTGGGTGGGTCCAGCCGGGCGCTGTGCAGCTGTTCGAACACGCCGGTGCCCAGCTCGCCGAGCTGGCGCGCCCATTCCAGCAGCGAGCGGCCCATCTGTTCGCTCTGCAGGCGGAACTCCAGCGTCTCGCGGGTCTGCAGCACCCAGTGGTTGAGTTCGGTGATGCGCGCCAGGTCGTTGGCGCGCCAGGCGGGGATGGCCTGCGCGACCACCGCCAGGTCGCTGCGCGCCAGGCTCAGGTGCAGCTGGTCGGTGAGCCAGGCGGTGGCGCTGGTTTCGTCGTGCACGAGCCCCGCATCCACCGCCGATTCGAGACCTTCGGAATACGAGAAGCCGCCCACCGGCAGGGCGGGCGAGGCGAGCCAGAGGATCTGCAGCAGGCTGGCGGCCGTGCGGGGCGCCGCCAGGGCGGCGTCACCCGTGGTCATGGTTGTGGTGGGTGTGACCGTGCCCATGGTGGTGCCCGTGAGCTTCTTTTGCGCCTGGCGCTTGTGCGTCGCCAGCGCCATGCCCTCCATACGCTCCCGCCTCGGGCTCGAAGGGCTCGCGCACTTCCACCACTGTGAGGTGCATGGCGCGCAGCATCTCGGCGAGCACGTGGTCGGGCTCGATCTTCAGGTGGTCGGGTTTGAGCTCGATGGGCACGTGGCGGTTGCCCAGGTGGTAGGCCGCGCGCATGAGGTCGAAAGCCTGTTCGTGGGCCGGGTGGTCGGGGCAGGCGGTGATGCGCAGCACCGCCTGGGGGGCGGCCACCACGCGCAAGAGCGAACCGTCTTGCGTGATGAGCACGTCGCCCCCGCGCACCACCGTGCCGCGCGGCAGGAACACGCCCACGTGGCGCTCGTCGGACGCCACGGTGTCGAAGCGGCTCTTCTGGCGCACGTCCCAGTCCAGCTCCAGGTGCGCAGCGCGCTGCACCATGGTGCGGGCCAGGCCCTGACCTTGCGGGATGAGTTTGGAGGCTTGCAGCATGGGAACGTTGTTCAAAACAGGAAGTAGCGTTGTGTCATGGCCAGGCGTGTGGCGGGCTCGCAGGTGAGCAGCACGCCATCAGCGCGCACGGCGTAGGTCTGCGGGTCGATCTCCATTTTCGGCAGCAGGCTGTTGTGGATCATGCTGGCCTTGGTCACGCTGCGGCAACCGCGCACCGCGTCCAGCGTCTTGCGCAGGCCGTAGCGCTCGCCCACACCGGCGGCCAGCGCAGCCTGCGAGACGAAGGTGAGGCTGCTCTTCGCCATGGCGCCGCCGAAGCTGGCAAACATGGGCCGGTAGTGCACCGGCTGCGGGGTCGGAATGGAGGCGTTGGGGTCGCCCATGGCGGCCAGCGCGATGCTGCCGCCTTTGAGGATGAGCGAGGGTTTGACGCCGAAGAACGCGGGCTTCCACACCACCAGGTCGGCCCACTTGCCGACTTCAAGCGACCCCACGATGTGTGAGATGCCGTGCGCAATGGCGGGGTTGATCGTGTACTTGGCGATGTAGCGTTTGACGCGGAAGTTGTCGTTGCGCGGGCCATCGCCGGGCAGGCTGCCACGCTGGCTCTTCATCTTGTCGGCTGCCTGCCAGGTGCGGATGATCACCTCGCCCACGCGGCCCATGGCCTGACTGTCGCTGCTCATCATGCTGATGGCGCCCATGTCGTGCAGGATGTCCTCGGCCGCGATGGTCTCGCGGCGGATGCGGCTCTCGGCGAAGGCCAGGTCTTCGGGAATGCCGGCGTCCAGGTGGTGGCACACCATGAGCATGTCCACGTGCTCGTCCAGCGTGTTGACCGTGTAGGGCATGGTCGGGTTGGTGGAGCTGGGCAGGAAGTTGGCTTCGCCCACCACGCGCAGGATGTCGGGCGCATGCCCGCCGCCCGCGCCTTCGGTGTGAAAGGCACACAGGCTGCGGCCCTGGGTGGCGGCAATGGTGTCTTCCACGAAGCCGGACTCGTTGAGCGTGTCGGAGTGGATGGCGACCTGGGTGTCGGTTGCTTCGGCCACATCGAGGCAGTTGCTGATGGCGCTGGGCGTGGTGCCCCAGTCTTCGTGCAGCTTCATGCCGATCACGCCGGCATGGATCTGCTCGTGCAGCGGGGCGGGCCGGCTGGCGTTGCCCTTGCCCAGGAAGCCCAGGTTCATCGGCAGGCCGTCGGCGGCCTGCAGCATGCGTTCGATGTGCCACGGGCCGGGTGTACACGTGGTGGCAAAGGTGCCGGTGGCCGGGCCCGTGCCGCCGCCGAGCATGGTGGTGATGCCCGAGGTGAGTGCCTCGTCCACCTGCTGCGGGCAGATGAAGTGGATGTGGCTGTCGATGCCGCCGGCGGTGACGATGTTGCCCTCGCAGCTGATGACCTCGGTGCCCGGGCCGATGACGATGTCCACGCCGGGTTGGGTGTCGGGGTTGCCGGCCTTGCCGATGGCGACGATGCGACCGTTTTTCAAACCAATGTCGGCCTTGACGATGCCCCAGTGGTCGACGATGACGGCGTTGGTCATCACCGTGTCCACGGCGCCTTCAGCGCGCGTGCGTTGGCTCTGGGCCATGCCGTCGCGGATGGTCTTGCCGCCGCCGAACTTGACCTCCTCGCCGTAGCCGCCCGCGGCCAGGGTGAAGTCCTTTTCGATCTCGATCATGAGACCGGTGTCGGCCAGGCGCAGCCGGTCGCCCACGGTGGGGCCAAACATGTTGGCGTAGGCGCTTCTTGAGATCGTGCTCATGCGAGCTTTCCTTGAACCAGGCCGCGAAAGCCGTACACGATGCGGTCGCCCGCGTAGTCCACGAGCTCCACCGTGCGCTGCTGGCCGGGCTCGAAGCGGACCGCGGTGCCGCTGGCGATGTTCAGTCGCATGCCCTGCGCTGCGGCGCGGTCAAAGTCGAGCGCGCCGTTGACTTCGGCAAAGTGGTAGTGCGAGCCGACCTGGATCGGGCGGTCGGCGCCGTTTTTCACCACGAGGGTGAGCGTGCGCCGGCCGGGGTTGAGGGTGTGTTGGCCCTCGTCGGTGAAGAGTTCGCCGGGGATCATGGGCCAGGCCTCAGTGCTTGCCGCTGGACCACCACAGCGCCACGGCGATGGCCAGCACCACGCCGACGAAGCCGAGCGTGTCGGTGGCATGCCAGTGGGCGCCGAACAGACCGTGGCCTTCGTGGGCGAGGGCGGGCGCGCAGAAGGCAGCGGCGGCGAGGAGGACGGGGGTGATGCGCATGGCGTTCTCTCAGGGAATGGGTTGGTGCACGGTCACGAGCTTGGTGCCGTCGGGGAAGGTCGCTTCGACCTGGATGTCCGGGATCATCTCGGCGATGCCCTCCATCACATCGGCGCGGGTCAGCACGTTGCGCCCCTCGCTCATGAGTTGGGCCACGGTCTTGCCGTCGCGCGCGCCTTCCATCACGGCCGCGCTGATCAATGCCACCGCCTCGGGGTAGTTGAGCTTGAGGCCGCGCGCCTGTCGCCGTTCGGCCAGCAAGGCTGCGGTGAAGATCAGCAGCTTGTCTTTTTCTCGGGGCGTCAGTTCCATGGTGGTGCGTGCGTTCTCGGTGGTGCCTGGGTGGTCTGGTCAGCAATTCCCGTGCCCTGGGTGGGCTCAACCGGCAGCGTGGCACGAAAGCTGCAGAAATGCCGTGTGACAACCATCCCCATCGTCCCCATCAGAACCGCTGCCGCGCCCACCGCAGGGCAGGAGCCCGGGCTGGACGCACCCCAGCGCATCACCCGCGTGCGCCGCGACTACAACAGCTGGGTCGGCAGCGAGACGATGGAAGACTACGCGCTGCGCTACACGCCGCAGCGCTTTCGCAAGTGGAGCGAATGGCGCGTGGCCAACACCGCGTTCGGCGCGGCCTCCTTCCTCATCCTGGAGGCCGTGGGCGCCACCTTGTTGGTGCAGTACGGGTTTGTGAACGCCGCGCTGGCCATCCTCTGCACCGGGTTGATCATCTTTTTCGCGGGCCTGCCCATCAGCGTGTACGCCGCGCGCTACGGGGTCGACATGGACCTGCTCACGCGCGGCGCGGGCTTCGGCTACATCGGCTCCACCATCACCTCGCTGATCTACGCCACCTTCACCTTCATCTTTTTCGCGCTCGAAGCGGCGGTGATGGCCTATGCGCTGGAGCTCGCGCTCGACATCCCGCCCGCCTGGGGCTACCTCATCTGTGCGGTGGTGGTCATCCCGCTGGTGACGCACGGGGTGTCGGTGATCAGCCGCTTCCAGGTGTGGACCCAGCCGTTGTGGCTGGTGATGATGGTGGTGCCTTTTGGGGCGGTCGCGGTGATGGCACCCGAAACATTCACCAACGTGGTGCGTTACGGGGGCGAATCCGGTGCGGGCGCCCTGTTTGATTGGCACCTGTTTGGTGCGGCACTCACCGTGGGCATCGCGCTCATCACGCAGATGGGCGAGCAGGCGGACTACCTGCGCTTCATGCCCGCGAAGGAGAAGGGCAAGGGCCTGCGCTGGTGGGCGGGCGTGCTGGCCGGGGGGCCGGGCTGGGTGTTGCTGGGCGTGCTGAAGATGCTGGGCGGGGCGGTGCTGGCGTATCTGGCCATCAGCCACATGGTGCCCACCGAGCGTGCGGTGGACCCGAACCAGATGTACCTCGCGGCCTACGAATACGTGTTTGCCGACTACGGCTGGGCGGTGGCGGCCACGGCGATCTTTGTGGTGGTCTCGCAGCTCAAGATCAACGTGACCAACGCCTACGCCGGCTCGCTGGCCTGGAGCAACTTCTTCTCGCGCATCACCCACAGCCACCCCGGGCGCGTGGTGTGGGTGGTGTTCAACACCTTCATCGCCTTCATGCTGATGGAGATGAACGTGTTCCAGGCGCTGGGCCAGGTGCTCGGCGTGTACTCCAACATCGCGATCGCCTGGATCATGGCGGTGGTGGCCGACCTGGTGATCAACAAGCCGCTGGGCTGGAGCCCCAAGGGCATCGAGTTCAAGCGGGCGTATCTGTACGACATCAACCCGGTGGGGGTGGGCGCCATGGGCCTGGCCTCGGTGGTGTCCATCGTGGCGCACATGGGGCTCATGGGCCCGGGTGCGCAGGCGTTTTCGGCCGTGATCGCGATGGTCACGGCGTTTGTGACGGCGCCCTTGATTGCGTGGGCCACTCAGGGGCGGTATTACATCGCCAGAGCCGCCGGTCCCGAAGGTGCCGCAGGCAGTGCCACATTGCACACCTGCGTGATTTGTGAGCGTGAATACGAAGCGCCCGACATGTCGCACTGTCCTGCGTACCAAGGCCACATCTGTTCGCTGTGTTGCACGCTCGACGCGCGCTGCGGCGACCTCTGCAAACCCCACGCCAAACTCTCTGAGCAATGGATGGGGGCTCTGCGCCGCGTGCTGCCGCGATCCATCTGGCCGTATCTGGAGGCCGGTCTTGCGCACTACCTGCTGCTCATGCTGGTGATGGCGCCGGTGCTGGCGGCGGTGCTCGGGCTCTTGTACCGGCAGGAGGTGCAGGCGCTTGCGCTGCGCATGGGCTTGTCGGCCAACGCCGGCCTGCTCGACGCCGCGCTGCGTTCCGGCTTTGTGCGCGTGTACGCCGTGCTGCTGCTGATCACGGCCACGGTGGCCTGGTGGCTGGTGCTGGCGCACAAGAGCCGCGAGGTGGCGCAGGAGGAGTCGAACCGGCAGACACGGTTGCTGATGCAGGAGATCGAGTCGCACCGCCGCACCGACGAAGCCCTGCAGCAGGCACGCCTGGCCGCCGAACACGCCAACCAGGCCAAGACGCGCTACATCAGCACCATCAGCCATGAGCTGCGCACGCCGCTCAACAGCATCCTGGGCTATGCGCAGCTGCTGCAGGAAGACACCGGCATGGCGCCGCACCGGGCGCAGGCCATCCGCGTGATCAACCGCGGTGGTGAACACCTGCTCTCGCTGATCGAGGGCACGCTGGACATCGCGCGCATCGAGTCCGGCAAGCTTGCGCTCGACGTGCGGCCCATGGCCTTCGCCGGCGCCATGCAGGAGGTGGCGGGCATGTTCGAGTTGCAGGCCAGCGCCAAGGGCCTGCGCTTCGTGTTCGAGACCGGCAGCCGCCTGCCCGACACCGTGCGCGCCGACGAGAAACGCCTGCGCCAGATCCTCATCAACCTCCTGGGCAACGCGGTGAAATTCACCCACACCGGCCAGGTGCGGCTGCGCGTGACGCATGCGCGCGAGATGGCGCAGTTCGAGGTGCACGACACCGGCCCCGGCATGCGCGCGCAAGACCTGGAGCGCGTGTTCGAACCGTTCGCGCGCGGGCAGAACGAAGCCGCGCCCGGGCCGTCGACCGGCACCGGCCTGGGCCTCACCATCGCCAAGATGCTGACCGACCTCATGGGTGGCGAGATGACCGTGCGCAGCGCGCCGGGCGAGGGCTCGGTGTTCACCGTGCGCCTGTTCCTGCCCGAGGTGCACGGCGCGGTGATGCCACGCCCGCTGGCCTTGCCCGGCCACGCGGGCTACGAGGGTGCGCGCCGGCGCGTGCTGGTGGTGGACAACGAAGAAGCCGACCGTGAACTCATTCAGCGCTGGCTGCAACCGCTGGGGTTCGAGGTGATGCTGGCCACCAGTGGTCTGGACGCGTTGGGCCTGCTCGACGGCCTGCAACCCGGTGACGCGGGCGCTCCCGACGCAGTCTTCATGGACCTGGCCATGCCCGGCATCGACGGCTGGGAGACCATGCGCCGCCTGCGCGCGGGTGGCTGGGGCACTGTGCCACTGGCCATCGTGTCGGCCAACGCCTTCGACAAGGGCCTCGACAACTACCTGGGACACCGACCGCAGGACTTTTTTGTGAAGCCGGTGCGCCGCGACGACCTGCTCGGCTGGCTGGGCCAGCGCCTGCAGCTGGTGTGGATCGAACCGCCCCCGGCGGAGTCCGGCATGGCCACGACACCAGCGGCACCCGCGAGGCCAACGCACGAGGTCACCAGCGGCCTCGAATTCGAACCCTTGCTCAAGCTCGTGCGCCTGGGCTACTACAAAGGCATCGTGCAGTGGCTCGACGAGTGGGTGCAAGACCACCCGGAGCAGGCAGCGTTTGCACAGCAGCTGCGCACGCTCGCACGCGAGTTCCGCTTTGACGCCATCGAACAGCAGTTGCTGCAGCGCCATGTCTGATTTCGTGCTGCAACAGACCGACCAGCTCATCGTGCTGATCGTCGATGACGTGCCCGACAACGTGGCGCCACTGCACGACGCGCTGGACGATGCGGGCTACACCGTGCTGGTGGCGCTCGATGGCGAGAGTGCCATCCGCCGCGCCACGCAGGCGCTGCCCGACGTGGTGTTGCTCGACGCGGTGATGCCCGGCATCGACGGCTTCGAGGTGGCGCGTCGCCTCAAGGCGCAGCCGGCCACCGCGCACATCCCCATCATCTTCATGACCGGCCTGACAGAGACCGAACACCTGGTGGCCGCGCTCGACGCCGGTGGCGCCGATTACGTGACCAAACCCATCAAGCCGCGCGAGGTGATGGCGCGCATGGGGGTGCACCTGCGCACCGCGCGGCACGTGCGCCAGGGCGCGGTGGAGCGCAGCCAGGCGCGCAACGCACTCGATGCGTTCGGCTACGCCACCATCACCGTGCGCGAGAGCGACGGCCGCCTGATGTGGCAGACGCCGCTGGCGCGCGACCTGCTGCGCAATCACTGCGGCACCGAGTCGCCCACCACGCCGCCGGCGGTGTTGCAGTGGTTGCGTCGAAACCTCGCGGAAGCGAGCGAGCAGCGTGAACCGCCCCGCCTCACGCTGGAAAACGGCCCGCGCCGGCTCACCTTCCGGTTGCACCAGCGCGTGGGGGACGAAGATGGTGATGTGGACGCCGGTGGTGACTGGCTCATCGTGATGCAGGAGACGTCGGACGCCAGCGTGCTGTCCAGCGTGGCGGGTGCGTTCGGGCTCACCGCGCGCGAGGCCGAAGTTTTGTACTGGGTGGTCAAGGGCAAGATCAACCGCGACATCGGCGACATCATCGGCGCCAGCCCCGCCACGGTGAAGAAGCACCTGGAACGCATCTACGCCAAGCTCGGCGTGGAAACCCGCACGGCGGCGGCCGCCATGGCCATCAACCGCGTGCCACTGCTCCAGCCGCAGCACGGGGGCTGAGCGGGGCGGCGGCGCGAAACGGGACCTTCGCCGCGCTCATCCAGCTGTCCAAGAGAGCTTGGGATTTGGGTCAGAGTGCCACCAGCGCGGAGATCCCCAGCGTGCAGCCCACAACCGCGAGTGCTCCCACGTCTCGTGCTGCGTTGTGGTCGCGCCAAGAACCCCAGGCTCCCCAAAGGCATCCCGCGGCGATGGTCGCCAGGACTGCTGCGATCATGCGAGCCCCACTTTCCGGGACTCGGCGGGCACTCCCGGCCGCGGCCCCTTTGGCGGCAGACCCACCGCATGGCTGGCCGCCTTCCATGCGCGCTCGGTGGCTCGCCGAACCAGCGCGCCCAACTTGCGTTGGCGTTCGTTGATCACGGTCACCTCGCCATTGGGCAGGTGAATTTCCACGGTGCACTCTCTCGTGGTCGAGCCGTTGCGCGTTGCGTCGCCCACCCGCACGACCACGCGAGAAATGAGGTGGGTCATGCGTGCAAACGCCGCTTTCAGGCGCAGTGCCAGCTCGCGGCTGCGGGCTCGCGTCATGCCGGTGCTGGAAGGTCGGATTTCGATGTGCATCTGAATCTCCTTGGGTGGGGTCGGCGGAAGCCGTGCTTGTGTCCCAAAGACACTTTAGGTCCTTGATGATTCGAGATAAATTCGCTTTTGACCGTTCATTCATCGAATAAACCGCGTTGTTGCCATGAACTACAAGCACCTCCATTACTTCTGGACCGTCCTTCGCACGGGCAGCATCGCGCGCGCCAGTGCCGAGCTGCACTTGACACCGCAGACCCTCAGCGGGCAGATCAAGCTGCTGGAAGACCGGATCGGAAAGCCTTTGCTGCGCCGGGTGGGACGGGGTGTGGAACCCACCGACACCGGCAGGATGGTGCAAAGATTCGCCGACGAAATCTTCACGTTGGGCTCTGCCCTCACCGACGCCTTGAGAACCGACCAGCCGGCCGACGCCCACGGCAGTTTGCGGGTCGGCATCGTGGACTCGGTGCACAAGTCCATCGCCTGCCATGTGCTGGAGCCTGCGTTGACGCATCCCGTGGGGCGCCTGGTGTGCCAGGAGGGCAAGCTGACCGCGTTGCTGGCCGAACTCGCCGTGCACCGGCTCGATCTCGTGATCTCGGATGTGCCCATGCCGCAAGGCCTGAGCGTCAAGGCCTATACCCACCTGCTGGGCTCGACGGATGTGAGCTTCTTTGCGGCGCCCGCCTTGCTGGGCCGCGAAGGGCTCACCGTGCGCAAAGCCCGCGCCCGTTTCCCGCATTGCCTGGAAGCCTTGCCCTTCCTGATGCCCTCCGAGGGCACCGCCTTGCGCCCGCGACTGGACGCCTGGTTCAGGAACACGGGCCTGGCCCCGCGCGTGGTCGCCGAGTTCGACGACGGCGCCCTGACCAAGGCCTTCGGACGGCAGGGCTGTGGCGTGTTTGCCGGACCGACCGTGCTGGCGCAGGAAATTGAAGCCCAGTACCAGGTGGCTGCGCTGGGAACAGCGACGAATCTCGTGGAAGAGTTTTACGCGATATCGATCGAACGCCGCATCTCCAACCCCGCCGTGGCCACCATCACGGCGGCAGCCCGCAGGGATCTTTTTCGCGTGGGATGAACGTGATCGCGCCTCATGGCGCGACCCGGGTTCACTCCGTGATGTTGTTGGCCTTGATGAAGGCCGACCAGGTGGTCATCTGCTTTTCCACGAAGGGTTTGAACACTTCGGGGCCGCCGCCCACCACATCGATGCCTTGTTCGTCGAGCTTTTTGGCCACGTCCGGGCTTTTCAGTGCGGCGGCCACAGCGGCGTGGATGCGGCTGGTGATAGCCGGTGGCAGCTTGGCCGGGCCGATCACGCCCCACCAGGCGGGTGCATCGAAACCGGGGAAGCCGCTTTCGGCGATGGTCGGCACGTTGGGCATGTCCTTGGCGCGTTTGCTCGTGCTCACCGCCAGCGGGGTCACGTTGCCCGAGTCGGCGTGCGGCTTGATCAGGAACAGCGATCCCACCGCCAGCGGCACGTGCCCGCCGACCGCGTCGTTCATGAGCGGGCCGCCACCCTTGTAGGGCACGTGGGTCCAGTCAAAGCCGGCGTTCTTGGCCATCTGCGCAATCGCCAGATGCCCCAGGCTGCCGGTGCCGATGGTGCCGTAGCTGTTGCTTTTCTTGGCCTTGGCCTCGGTCACGAGCTGGGCAAAACTCTTGATGGGCGAACCTTTGGTGGCCGCCAGCACCATGGGTGCGGTGCCGATGAGCGTGATGTGCTCCAAGTCCTTCATGGTGTCAAACGCAATGCCGGGCTTGAGTGCCGGGTTGACCGCGTGGGTGTCGAACACCACGCCGATGGTGTAGCCATCGGGCGCGGCCTTGGCCACCGCCGCCGTGCCGATCACGCCCGACGCACCACCGATGTTCTCCACGATCACCGACTGGTTCAGCTGCACCCGCAGCGCCTCACCCAGGATGCGCGCGACCTGGTCGACCGAGCCGCCCGGCGGAAAGACCGCGATCACGCGGATCGGTTTGGCCGAAGGCCATTCCTGCGCCACGGCCACCGAGGCCGAGGTTGCGACCACCGTGGACACGAGGGCGCCCACCACCAGTTTTTTCAGCATGCTTGTGTCTCCATCGGGTTGTTGCTTGTCTCATGGTAAGCATGCACACCACGGCTTGATCAGATCGCTAACCCTAGTGTGTGCTCGATGTTCAGACGCTCACGAGCAGCCGGGCGCGCAACTCGCGGATGCGCTTGTCGATGTAATAACCACCGTATTCGGTGTAGCGCAGGAACGGGAATCCGCAGGCCTTGCAGGCCCACACCTCGCAGCGGTTGTACGGGTGGTGGGCGAGCGAAATGGGTGCCTCGGCCGACCAGGCATCCACGCCGGTCGGGCGGTGTTCTTCCAGCGTCGGCTCGTCGTCGCCCGGCAGCCAGAGTGCACCCAGCGGTTGCAGAGCAGCGCCGTCCTTTGATGCGGGGAACGACTCCCAACCCGGGCTGGCGTAGGGCCGGCACGTGGGGCAGGGGGCGGGTGCGGTGTGCGCCTGGGCGATCGCGGTCACCGTTGTGGGGCTCAGGCGTTCAAGGTCGGTTGGGGTGGACATGCGGTCGATGCTACTGGAGGAGCGGAACCGCGAGCCCCGGTCGCCGCTATGTTCGATACCGTACCATGTACATCCATGACCACCTTTGCCGATTCCCTCAAAAAAGAGATCGCCCGCGTGGCGCGCAAGGAACTGCGCGACGAGCTGGGTGCCATGCGCAAGACCGCCCTGACCCAGCGCGCCGAGATCGCTGCCCTGAAAAAGCAGCTCAAGGCCCTGCAGAGCCAGGTGATCAAGCTGGGCAGGTCGCAGCTGGAATCAGGGCGGGTGGCCACGGCCGCAGCCAGTGCGCCGGGCATGGCGCCTGCACGCGGCAAGCCGGGTCGCAAGGTGGTGTTCTCCGCAGAGCGGTTGAAAGCCCAGCGCGCCCGACTGGGCCTCACTCAGGAGCAGATGGCCAAGTTGCTGGGGGTGTCGTCCCTGTCGATCTGGAAATGGGAGTCGGGCGGCGCGACACCACGCGCTTCCCGTGTGCCCAAGATCCTGCAATTGCTCGCCCTGGGCAAACGTGAAGCGCTGGCCAGGGTCGAGCCCGAAGCTCCACCACCGACCTGATCAGCGAGCGTCAGGTCTTGCGGTTCAAGGCCTGCACCGGGACGTAAAACGCGCCGCCCGCGGCCTTGAATTCGGCTGACTTTGCGGCCATGCCCTCTGCCAGGGCATCGGCCTCGCTCAATCCCTTCTGCTGTGCGTAGTCGCGCACGTCCTGCGTGATCTTCATCGAGCAGAACTTCGGCCCGCACATGCTGCAGAAGTGCGCCTCCTTGCTGCTGTCCTTGGGCAAGGTCTCGTCGTGGAATTCGCGCGCGGTGTCCGGGTCCAGGCCCAGGTTGAACTGGTCGTGCCAGCGGAACTCGAATCGCGCCTTGCTCATGGCGTCGTCGCGCGCACGGGCGCCGGGGTGGCCTTTCGCGATGTCGGCCGCGTGGGCGGCGATCTTGTAGGCGATCAGGCCCTGCTTCACGTCGTTGCGGTCGGGCAGGCCCAGGTGTTCCTTGGGTGTCACGTAGCACAGCATGGCCGTGCCCATCCAGCCGATCATGGCCGCGCCGATGGCCGATGCCATGTGGTCGTAGCCAGGCGCAATGTCGATGGTCAGCGGGCCGAGTGTGTAGAACGGCGCCTCGTGGCAGTGCTTCAGCTGCTCGTCCATGTTGGCCTGGATCAGGTGCAGGGGCACATGGCCGGGGCCTTCGATCATCGTTTGCACGTCGTGTTTCCACGCGGTCTGCGTGAGCTCGCCCAGCGTCTTGAGTTCGGCGAACTGCGCCTCGTCGTTCGCATCCGCCGCACTGCCCGGGCGCAGGCCGTCGCCGAGCGAGAAGCTCACGTCATACGCCTTCATGATCTCGCAGATTTCCTCAAAGTTCTCGTAGAGAAAACTCTCGCGGTGGTGCGTGATGCACCACTTGGCCATGATGGAGCCGCCGCGCGAGACGATGCCCGTGCGCCGGTTGGCGGTGAGGTGGATGAACGCCAGGCGCACGCCGGCGTGGATGGTGAAGTAGTCCACGCCTTGCTCGGCTTGTTCGATCAGCGTGTCGCGGAAGATCGCCCAGGTCAGGTCCTCAGCCACGCCACCCACCTTCTCCAGCGCCTGGTAGATCGGCACCGTGCCAATGGGCACCGGCGAGTTGCGCACGATCCAGTCGCGCGTGGTGTGGATGTTGCGGCCGGTGGAGAGGTCCATCACGTTGTCCGCACCCCAGCGGATCGCCCACACCAGTTTGTCCACCTCCTCCTCGATGCTGGAGGTGACCGCCGAGTTGCCGATGTTGGCGTTGACCTTCACCAGGAAGTTACGACCGATCGCCATCGGCTCCAACTCGGGGTGGTTGATGTTGGCCGGAATGATGGCGCGTCCGCGCGCCACCTCGTCGCGCACGAACTCGGGCGTGATGCGGTCTGGAATGCGTGCGCCCATGGGGTTGCCGCGCAAGCGGGTTTCGCGCGCTGCGTCACCCAGATACTCGGCCATCCATTCCCGTTGGCCGTTCTCGCGCACAGCCACGTATTCCATTTCGGGTGTGACGATGCCGCGGCGTGCGTGGTGCATCTGCGTCACGTTCATGCCGCTGCGGGCACGGCGCGGTGTGCGCTGCAGGCCGGCGGCTTGCGCGCGCAGGGCTTCGATGCGTTCGATGGTGGTGTCGTTCTGGCGCGCCTCGTTCTTCACACCATCGTCCAGTGCCTGGCGGCTGCGGCCGACGTAGGTTTCGGTGTCGCCGCGCGCAGCGATCCATGCGCCACGCACATCGGGCAGCCCACGCGTCACGTCGATGTCGGCCGTGGGTTCCGAGTACGGGCCCGAGGTGTCGTACACCACCACACGTTCGCCATTGGTGAGCGCGATCTCGCGCATGGGCACGCGCACGCCGGGCAGCTCGCCGTGCACGTAAAGCTTGCGGGAAGCGGGGAAGGGTTCGCGGCTGAGGGCCAGCGTCGAGGCGGGGGCGTGATCGGGTGCGTTCATGGTGGCGGTCTCCGGTTCCGGTGGATGGGCAGTGAATGCTCCGGAGGACCGCCCCAGGGACCGCGACGGCGGGTGAGCCACCGGCGCCGTGTGAACGGCGTGAGGGCCTCACCCACATGCCGCGTGGGGCATGCGCTCTTCTTTCGCCGGTACTAACCGGATCAAGTTCACGGGTTCGGCGGGAAGGCCGTCTCAGCGCCCGACCTTCTCAGATCGGTGCACCCCGGAGCAACCGCGAGTCTATGCGAACGCGTCGAGCGCGTTGTTCACCGGCGCCGGGTGCGCGATCGGTCCCGCGTGAGCGCACGCGCCAGCAACGGCAGGCACCATCACCGAGCCGATCGGCAAGCCTGACGCGCGCCCGGGGCCATCGCCGCGGCGTGCTCCACGAAAGAAGCACCGCCCATACGATGTCGCATCGTTTCCGTGGTCAGGCCTGTCGGCCGTCGAGCACGGCTCCCACCTGCAACGACGTGCCACCGCGGTGGCCAGGAGACCCCCTTGAAGATTGCACTGAGCACCGCCTTCGTTTTCGCGCTGGCCGGCTGCGCCAACCTGGTTCCGACGTCAACCACCCCATCGATCCTGGTGGACCTCGACCCCGCCAGCGTTGAGCGAACCGTGATCGTCGAGAGCATTGCCGCCAACAGCGCCGGCCTGCTCCATGTGGCCGACCGGGTGTCCGGCAACGTGATGCGCATCGATCCGAAGAACCCACGCCCGGTGGTCGTCGGCAGCCTGGCCGCGCGGTCGGTCAACGGTCAAACCACGAAACCCAATCCCTCGGGCATGGCGTTCAACGCGCAGGGTGACCTGCTGATCGTCGCCTCCGCCTTCGGCGAGATCGTGCGGCTGCGCGCGGCCGAGCTCGATCCGACCCGTCCCGGTGTGGCCCAGACCTTCGCCACCGGTGCGCCCGGCGCCAACGGCATCGACTTTGACCGCCAGGGCCGTCTGTACATCAGCGGCGGGGCCAGCGGCAACATCTTCCGGGTCGGTCCGAACGGTGGTGCGGTGGAGACCGTGGCGACGCTCGAGCGCTTCACCCGCACCCTGCCGGACGGACGGACCCAGCAGCCCATCGTGGCCAATGGCCTGGCCTTCGACTCCTCGGGCGTGTTGCACGTCGCCGACTCGGCGCGCGGCGCGATATGGCGCATCGCTTTGGATGTCGAGGGCCGAGCGCAGCGACCGGTGCTGTGGGTTCAGAACCCGGCGCTGGAGGGGGCCGATGGCTTGGCCTTCAACGCGCAAGGCCAGCTCTGGGTGGCGGTCAACGAACTCAACGCCCTGGTGCGCATCAGCCCCGCAGGCGGGTTGACCGAGGTGGCGCGCAATGGCGCCGCCGGTCCGCTTGAATTCCCCGCGGCGCTGGCGTTCGTGGGCGACAACGCCTACATCGCCAACTTCGACACGCCACGGCGCGTCAACCTGGACCCTGGCAGCACAACCACCGCGCGAGAAGGGATCGGCGCGTCAATCGCGCGCGTGACGCGCTGAGCAGCTCGGCGTGAAGTTGCCCGTCAAGACAACTGCGCCGAACGGTTCATTTCTGGACAGGGGCTTCGACCCGCAGATGCCCCTGCTGTGATGCGAGCGTCCGGCCCAGCAGGCTGGTGGCGGCGTACATCGCTTCGATGGTGGGCGTCGGTGTGCCGGTGATGCGGCCGAGCTCGACCACCGAGCCGACCAGCGCTTCCAGTTCCAGTGCGCGGCCGTGCTCAACGTCCTGCAGCATCGAGGTCTTGTGTGCACCCACGCCTTCGGCGCCGGCGATGCGTTGCTCCAGCGAGATCTTGAAGCGCACGCCCAGGGCCTCGGCCACCGACTGGGCCTCTGTCATCATGCGGGAAGCGAGCGCCCGGGTGGGTGGAAAGCGGCAGATGTCTTCCAGCGTGGCATGGGTCAATGCGCTGATGGGGTTGAAGCTGAGGTTGCCCCACAACTTGACCCAGAGCTCGCTGCGGATGTCCTTGGACACCGGCGCCTTGAAGCCCGCGCGCATCATCACCTCGGACAGCCCGGCGATGCGTTCGCTGCGCGAGCCGTCGAGTTCGCCCAGGGTGAACCGGTTGCCCTCGATCAACCTCACCACACCCGGCTCCACCAGCTCCGCGGCCGGGTAAACCACACTGCCGATGATGCGTTCGGGCTCGATGGCCGCGGCCAACCGACCGCCCGGATCGACACTTTCCAGGCCCATCCCCTCGTGAGCGCCGGGCAACTTGTGGAAGTACCACCACGGTATGCCGTTGATCATGGTGACGACCATGGTGTGAGGGCCGAACAGCTCGCGCAGGTCGGGCAGTAGATCACCGACCTGGTGGGCCTTCACGGTGAGCAGAACCACGTCTTGGGGCCCGGCCTCGGCCATGTGTTGCACCGCCTTGGCGGTGGGGGCGTGCTCCTCGCTGCCGTCTTCCAGGATCAGCTTGAAGCCGTTGGCGCGGATCGCCTCGAGGTTGCGATTGCGCGCGATGAAGGTCACGTCTTCGCCCGCTCGCGCCAGCTTGGCGCCCAGATACCCGCCGATAGCACCGGCGCCGACCACGGCAAATTTCATCCAGCAACTCCCCTATTCAAGTCTGTGCAATCGAACTCAGGCGGCTTCAGCCCTGGCCTCGCTGGCGCGCGCCAGGTTTTTGGCAGCGCCCCACAAAGGCCAGACCAGCAAAGCGATGGCCACGAAGGTCAGCGAACCCACCAACGGGTTGGACCAGAAAATCGCCATGCTCCCCTGGCTGAGCAACATCGATTGGCGGAAACTGGTCTCGGCCATGTCGCCCAGCACGAGTGCCAGGACCAAGGGCGCGAGGGGATATCTTAGTTTCTTGAACAGGTAACCCATCACGCCGAAAACCATCATCATCACCACGTCGAACATCGAATTGTTGACGGTGTAGGCGCCGATCGCACAGATCACGATGATCACCGGTGCGATCACCGAGAAGGGAACGCGCAAGATGGCGGCCCACCAGGGCACGGTCGTGAGCACGACGATCAGGCCGACGATGTTGCCCAGGTACATGCTGGCGATCAGTCCCCACACAAAATCTTTCTGCTCGACGAAGAGCATCGGTCCGGGCTGCAGTCCCCAGATCAGCAGACCGCCCAACAGCACGGCAGCGGTGGGCGAGCCCGGAATGCCCAGCGTGAGCATCGGCAGCAGCGCCGCCGTGCCGGCGGCATGCGCGGCGGTCTCCGGCGCGATCACGCCCTCGATGTTGCCCTTGCCAAAGCTTTCCGGGTCTTTGGAGAGGCGACGCGCCATGCCGTAACTCATGAACGAAGCCGGCGTGGCGCCACCGGGCGTGATGCCCATCCAGCAGCCGATGGCGGTCGAGCGCAGGAAGGTTTTCCAGTGTTTGAAGATCTCGCCCCAGGTCTCCCACACCACCTTCGGACTGATCTTGGCCGTCTTGCCCTTGAACGACAAACCTTCTTCCATGGTCAGCAGGATTTCTCCGATGCCGAACAGGCCGATCACCGCGATCAGGAAGTTGAAGCCCTTGAGCAGCTCGGGCATGTCGTAGGTCATGCGCAGCTGGCCTGTGACCATGTCCATGCCCACCGCTGCCAACGCGAAGCCCAGCATCATCGACACGATCGTCTTGGCGGGAGGCTCCTTGCTCATGCCGATGAAACTGCAGAAGGTGAGCAGTTGCACCGCAAAGAACTCGGCAGGCCCGAACTTCAAGGCGAATTTGGCCAGCAGCGGCGCGAGGAACGTGATCAACGCGACGGCAAAGATCGCGCCGACGAAAGAGCTCGTGAAGGCCGCCGTCAGCGCCTGCGCAGCGCGTTGCTTCTGGGCCATCGGGAAACCGTCGAAGGTGGTCGCCACCGACCAGGGCTCACCCGGGATGTTGAACAGGATCGATGTGATGGCCCCGCCAAACAGCGCACCCCAGTAAATGCAGCTGAGCATGATGATCGCCGAGGTCGGGTTCATGCTGAAGGTCAGCGGCAGCAGGATCGCGATGCCGTTCGCACCACCCAGGCCGGGGAGCACACCGATCAGGATGCCCAGGGTGATGCCGATCAGCATGTAGCCCAGGTTGGGCAAAGTCAACGCGACCGAAAAGCCGCTGGCGAGATTGGAGAGTTCTTCCATGTTGATGCTGCCTCACAAACCAAGCAAAGTTTCGATGGGGCCCTTGGGCAGCATCACAAGGAACCAGCGCTCGAAAACCACGTAGAAGAAGAGCGGAACGCCGATGGCCACCGGCAAGGTGATGGCGTAGCGGTAGCGGCCATGACGCAGCATGAAATAACCGATCAGCACCGCCGAGGAAAAGTAGATGCCGATGCCGAAGATCAGCACCACGTACAGCACCATCGGAACGAACACGGCCATCACCAGGCGCAGTTGCTCGTGTTCGGCAAAGACCTCGGTGTCCCGGCTCCAGCGGCGCAACTGGCTCACCAGGATCCAGCCGCTCGCCATGGCCAGCATGAGGCCGATGTAGAAAGGGAAGTACCCCGACTTGGGGCCGTCATCGCCCCAGTCGGTGCCGACCCGCCGGCTGTCGATGATGACCAGCAGCGACACCGCCAGCATGAACGCCGCCATCAACAACTCGGGCCAGCGCATGCCCAGACTGCCTGGGGACCCGTCTGCGCCTGATGCGCTGGACTCGCTCGGTTCGACACTCATGATCCGTCTCCCGCGCACGGCACGAGGCGGCGCACTGTTCTTCAAACACGTGGAATCGTCTGCTGTCGACGACAAGAACGCAGACGCCGGTCCGGCGCCTGCGGTGGACATCCGTCCGATGGGATCACTGGGCGAGGAAGCCGGCGTCCTTCATCAACACGCGGTGCATCTGCTCGTTCTTGCCGAGCCAGTCCACGAACTCGGCGCCACTCAATGCGGTGGTGTTGAAGGCGCCCTTGTCCATGAAGTCTTTCCACTCGGGCAACGCACGCACCTTCTTGAACAGCTCGTTGTAGAAGGCGACCTGGTCGGGTGTGGCGCCCGGCGGCATGAAGATGCCGCGCAGCATGACGTAGTCAACCGGCAGGCCAGCGCTGGCGCACGTGGGCACGTCGGCCCAGGCCTGCGTGGTGGTCAGTTTGGTTCTGTAAGGCATGGGCGCCTTGTCGAACACGCACAGGGCGCGCAGCTTGCCCGCGCGCCAGTGCGACTCCGCCTCGATCGGGTTGTTGACCGTCGAGTTGATGTGGTTGCCCACCAGCTGCACGGCCACGTCACCACCCCCCTTGAACGGGATGTAGGTGATCTTTTTGCCAGCGGCTTTTTCGATCATCGCGGTGATGATCTGGTCTTCCTGCTTGGAGCCGGTGCCGCCCATCTTCATGCTGTTGGGCGGTGCTGCCTTGACGGCATCAAAGTAATCCTTGGCCGTCTTGTGTGGCGAGTCCGCGTTGACCCAGAGCACGAACTGGTCCAGCGCCAGCATCTGCACCGGTGTCAGGTCGCGCCAGTTGAACGGCACGCCGGTGGCCAGCGGCGTGGTGAACAGGTTGGACAAGGTGATGACGATCTTGTGCGGGTTGCCCTTGTCGCCTTTCACATCGAGAAAGCCCTCGGCACCGGCGCCGCCCGACTTGTTGACGACGATGATCGGTTGCTTCATCAGGTTGTTTTTGGCCACCACGCCCTGGATGAAGCGCGCCATCTGGTCGGCGCCACCGCCCGTGCCGGCAGGCACCACAAATTCGACCGGTTTGGTCGGCTCCCACGCGGCCGAGGCCGGTGCTGCGGTGGCCAGGCCAGCCAGCGAGGCTGCCAGGAAAGCCCAGGGGTGCAATCTGACGCGAGACGGGATGGTGTTCATGGAGGCTCCTCGGTGTGGTGGGCTGGGCGGCACTTGCTTGGCCAGCACCTTGGAGTCTCAAAAATCCGCAGACTTTAGTAAATTGATATTTGCTGTACCTATGATTAAGTAAAAGCTTAATCAGTGCACAGCCGACCTCAACCCAACCCGAGTTTCTGCGCCAGCCCGATGCGCTGCAGCTTGCCCGTGGCGCCCTTCGGAATCTCGTCCATGAAGAGGATCTTTTTGGGCACCTTGTAGTCCGCTGCCCGTGCGCCGACGAAGGTCTGCAACTCGCGTTCCGTGGCCTGCTGGCCCTCGCGCAGCACGACCACCGCCGCCACCTCCTCGCCCAGCTTGGCATGCGGCATGCCGAAGCAGACCACCTGTGCCACACCCGGGTGGTCCATGAGAATTTCATCGACCTCGCGCGGGCTGACCTTCTCGCCACCCCGGTTGATGATTTCCTTCAAGCGGCCGGTGATGCTGATGTAGCCGTCCTCGTCCATCACCCCCTGGTCGCCGGTGCGGAACCAGCCGTTGAGAAAACCTTCGGCGTTGGCCTTGGGATTGTTCTCGTAGCCCGCCGTCACGTTGGGGCCGCGGATCACGATCTCGCCCGTGTTCTCCAGCCCGGTGCCGCGTGGCAGCAAGGTGCCGTCCTCGGCCATGATGGCCACCTCGGGACCCGCCGCCTTGCCCACCGTGCCCGGCTTGCGCAAGGCCGGCGGCAAGGGGTTGCTGGCCATCTGGTGGGTGGCTTCGGTCATGCCGTAACTCTCGATCAGGGGTGCATGGAAAACGGCTTCCAGCTCCTTGATCACCTGGGGCGGCATCGACGACGACGACGAACGCAAGAAGCGCAGCGGGTGCCGGGCAATGATGTCTGCATTCTTCGAGGCGCGCGAAACGATGGCCTGGTGCATGGTCGGCACCGCCGTGTACCAGGTGGGGTGCGCTTCGTCCATCCAGCCGAAAAACTTCAGCGCATTGAAGCCAGGCGTGCAGTACACCTGCGAGCCCGCCGCCAGCGGCGCCAGCACGCCGGCGATCAGCCCGTGGATGTGGAACAGCGGCATGATGTTCAGCCCGCAGTCGGCGGCGGTGAACTGCAAGGTGTTGCGGATGTGGGTGGCCGAGGCCGCGAGGTTGCGCTGGGACAGCGGCACGATCTTGGGCCGCGAGGTGGTGCCCGAGGTGTGCAACACCATGGACACATCGTCGGGCTCGGCAAAACCGGGATGTGAAGCGGGCGTTTCGACCCGCGCATCGCGCGCCACCAGCGTGAAAGCGCCGGCGGGCGCGCCCTCAGGCACCACCAGGTCGATCAGGCGAACGCCGAGCTTGACGGCCACCTCGATGGCCGGCGATGCGCTGCCTTGCTCGACGATCAGCGCCTTGGCGTTCAGATCGGACAGGTAGAACTCGAACTCGTCGGCGCGGTAGGCCGGGTTGAGTGGCGCGCTGGTCACGCCACTGGCGCAGGCCATGTAGCAGGCCGCCATCTCGGGGCCGTTGTTGAGCACGATGGCCACGCGGTCGTTGCGTCCGATGCCCAGCCCATTCAGGGTGGCGAGCGTGCGCTGGATCAGCGCCCGCAGTTCGCCATGGCTGATCGGCTGGCGACCCGGGGCTGACAAAGCTGGAGACGCGTCAGCGCCGGCCGCAAGCAAATCTTTCAAAGTGGGCGTCATGGAAATCCTCGGTGTGGATGGGGTGCGAACCGCGCAGGTGGCACAGATGAAAGTGGCCGGTCCGAAGGATGTCGGACAAACATTTGCCCTCGTAGCCCAAGGGCGACCCACTGTTCTCCAAAAAGTATGGCATCGGAAAAAATGCCCGAACCTCGGGCTTTCCCTGATGTGGTGAACTGGACTTTTCGTGGGCTCTCGCTGCGTTGCCGCGGGTGCGTCGTGCAAGATCGGCGCTTCGGCGCGCCGGCGGGGCGGGCCAGGTTCACCCAGGAGTGATCTATGAAATGGCTTCGTTTCGAGCACCAAGGCAGGGTTGGTTTCGGCACCTTGGAGGGCGACCGTGTGCACCTGCACACCGGCGACATGTTCGCCTCCCCCTCGCCCAGCGGCGAGTCCCTGCCGCTGGCCGAGATGGCATGGCTGGCGCCGTGCGTGCCCGGCAAAGTCGTCGGTCTTTGGAACAACTTTCGCGCCGCTGCTGAAAAGAACGGCTGGGCGCAGCCCTCCGAGCCGCTGTACTTTTTGAAATCACCCGCCAGCGTCATCGGGCATCTGCAGCCGATTCCTGTGCCGGGGACATACGACGGTCGGGTGGTCTATGAAGGTGAGCTGGCGGTGGTGATCGGTCGAACAACCCGCGCCGTGTCCGTTGATGACGCGCCGTCGCACATCCTGGGTTACTGCTGTGCCAACGATGTCACCGCCCTCGAACTGCTGCAGCGCGACCCGACATTTCCCCAGTGGACACGGGCCAAAAGCTTCGACGGGTTTGGCGCCATCGGCCCCTTCATCGACACGGACTTCGATCCCTCCAGCGCGCACCTGCGCACGCTGGTCGGGGGCCGTGAACGCCAGAACTACGCGCTGTCCGACATGTTCTTCAGCCCGGCCGAACTGGTCTCGCGCATCTCACACGACATGACGCTGGAGCCCGGCGATGTGATCCTGTGCGGTACCTCGCTGGGTGTGCTCCCCATGAAAGCGGGCAGCACGGTCGAGGTGGTCATCGAAGGACTGGGCACGCTGTCCAACACCTACGGCTGAAGCTGGTAGCACGACTTCGCCACAGCGGCGCGCCCCTCCGAGAACCGCTGCAAGACGACTGGTTTCAGCGGTACAGCCGCTCTTGGTGCACTGCTGCGTGCTGTGCAGTGGGGCATTGCACCCGCCATGCGCAGCTGCTGCGAGCGCGCAGACTTCTCCCCATGTACTTTCGTTTCAGCAGGGGTGCGCATTCCAGGCCAATTGCAACCCACGTGCGCTCTAGATCACACCTTGAGCCAGCATGGCGTCGGCGACTTTGACAAAGCCCGCTATGTTTGCGCCGTCCACATAGCTGACCCGGCGGTCCGGCCGGTGTCCGTGCACGAGACAAGCTTCGTGGATGCCCACCATGATGGCGTGCAGACGGTCATCGACTTCGGCGCGCGGCCATGAGAGGCGCATCGCGTTCTGGCTCATCTCAAGCCCCGAGGTGGCGACACCGCCAGCGTTGCTGGCCTTGCCGGGCGCGTAGAGGACGCCCGCTTCCTCGAAACGACGCACCGCCTCCATGGTGGTCGGCATGTTGGCGCCCTCCGCCACGCAAATGACGCCGTTCCTGATGAGCGTTTCGGCATCGGTCGCATCGATTTCGTTCTGTGTTGCGCAAGGAAGTGCCAGATCCACCGGCACCGCCCAAGGACGCACGCCGGGTTCAAAGCGGCTCCCCGTGCGTGTGGCGTATTCGCTCACGCGGCCGTAGAGGTGGTTCTTGACCTCCATCAGCTCGGCCAGCTTCGCTGTCGTGAAGCCGTCCTCGTCGATCACCGTGCCGCTCGAGTCGGACACGGTCACGACCTTCGCGCCCAACGCCATGGCTTTTTCCACCGCGTATTGGGCGACATTGCCCGAGCCCGACACGCTCACGCGCAGACCGTCAAAACTGCGGCCTTTGTGCTTGAGCATTTCCTGCGCGAAGTACACCGTGCCGTAGCCAGTGGCCTCGGGTCGCCCCAGCGAACCGCCAAACGACAAGCCCTTGCCGGTGAACACGCAGTCGGATCGGTTGCTGAGCTTTTTCATCATGCCGGCCATGAAACCGACTTCGCGGCCACCCACGCCAATGTCGCCCGCCGGCACGTCGGTGTCGGCGCCGACATGGCGGAACAGTTCACTCACAAGGGCCTGGCAAAAGCGCATCACCTCGCCCGGGCTCTTGCCCTTGGGGTCGAAATCAGAGCCCCCTTTGCCGCCGCCCATGGGCAGGGTCGTCAATGCGTTCTTGAAGGTCTGCTCGAAGGCGAGGAACTTCAGGATCGAGAGGTTGACCGAGGGATGAAAACGCATGCCGCCCTTGTACGGTCCGATGGCCGAGCTGTGCTGGATGCGGTAGCCGCGGTTGACCTGCACATCGCCATGGTCGTTGACCCACGAGATGCGGAACATCACCACGCGCTCGGGCTCCACGAGCCGGTCCAGCAGACCCTGTTCGGCGTATTTGGGGTGTTTCTGGATGAAGGGCCAAAGGCTGTCCATCACCTCCGAGACGGCCTGGTGGAATTCGGCTTGACCCGGGTTGCGATGGATGACGTGTTCGAGGAACTGGTGGGCAGATGCGTATTTCATCGTGTTCTGATTTAAAACGGTGCAGGCGCTTGTTCGCAGACCGCATTGCATGAAAAAGGAATGGGTCAGATGGGTGAGCCTTCCGCTCGGGAGGGCAGCAAGCCGGCCGCCCTCCGGTCTGCGGTCACATCAAGGGGTGATCGAGCCAACGTTTCAACCTTGGTCTCCCACCCTTTCCCCAACAACACCATGCGGGTCTGCAGTCGGTCGCGCGTCTTCGGATCCACTGGCGATGCCAACCAGTGAAGCTCCTTGTTTCGAAGCTCGACGTATTCCAGTCGATGACGTCTTGCGAGGGACGCCCACAGCGCATGGGCGCTGTGAGATTGGCGGGCGCCGCTGACCAGCCAGAACCCCTGGGAAAGCGCCCACTCATACACCGTGGTGGCAATGCCTCTGCGCTGGTACCCCACCGCATATTTGGAATGCGGTGCCCGGACCAATCGATCCAGCGAGCGATTGACTTCGATCAGGCGGTTGAAGACCGTGTAGCCGGCCAGACATCCCCGATCCACGTCCTCCACGTAGATGTAGTGCTCTCCATCGGCTTCGCGGTGGCGAAGAACCAGGCCTGGAAGTTGGGTCGAGATGGTGCTGGTGCCGCCTTTGAGCAGGCCCGTGCGCTCAAGGCGCGCGTGCAGCGACTTCAACTCATCGTCAACGGATGCCGCGCTCCACTGCACATCGACGCGCAGTTCCACGGTGTGCCGCTGCTCACCAGTCCGCGCACCTCGGTGCGTAGCCGGTCGCTTGCCGAGAGCGGCTGGTCGAGGGGTGATCAAGGGCAGTGCCAGCAGGGCACACATCCATGGTTCAAACATCGCGCGCTCCCGCCCACCAACCGCTCATCAAGCTGTCGGGCTTCTGGCTGGCGCACACGCGGGCGCTCGCCTCCCAAGCCTCCATCTGAACATTCAGACCGGCAAAAACGCCGTAGCCAACCCCTGCACGGATGGTCCCGAACGTGCCCAGGCTTTCACCGGCGCGGATCGCACCGCGCGCCTCAACAGCACCGCCCGCCTTGATGCCCCAACCTGCCTCAAGGTGCATGCCGCACTGGATGTTCAGGCCAACCGAGATGCCTTCGACGGCGTGGACACTGTCGGTTGAAACCAGACTGCCACCACACGCGAGACTCTTCGAGCAGGTGATGGAGCCCCGCACCGAAATGTCCTGCCCCACCGATGCCTGACCACCCAGGCGCAGGTGGCCTGCGCATTGAACATTCCACGCAGCTTGCAGGGCTGCCTTGGCGGTGATGCCACCGTTGGCTTCGATGCCCCAGCCAGCCTTGAGACGCCCGCCCGATTCCAATCGACCGTTGATTCGAACAATCCCTTCGCAGCGGATGTCGTCGCCCGACACCAGCGATTCACCGACCACGATGCTGCCACCCACATCGATGCGCCGACCCACCCGCACCACCGAATCCACATCGATGTTGCCGCGCACCCGCAAGGAGCCTGCGAACACGATGGCGTCGGCTGAGAGGTGATCCAGGATCAAGGTCTCATTGGTGGGGCCGAACTGGTCCAACAGCCAGCAGGCGTCGCTGACGCGACCTGCCTGCACCAGGGCGTCCAGCAGGTCCTGGTAGTTGCTCCCTTCGTGGTGGTGCCGCAGGAACCAGCGGAAGCCATCGGCGCAAGGCCGCTTGGTCTTGATGAAGTCTTTGGTGAGGTCCATGTCGTTCTCACACCCGGTCTGCGGCCGTGGCCACGCTCAGACGATCCAGCGGAGCGATCAACACGTCGCCTGCGGCCCACTTCGCCAGGCGTTGGGCCACGCTGCCGGTGAAAAACCGCGCCAGTGGCGAGCTTTGGCGCTTCCCCACCACGACCAGCTCGGCCTGCGAGGACAGCTGGTGCAACGCGGTTGTGTAGGCCGGATCGCCATTGCCGACTTCAAAGGCCAGCGGCGGGTCTTTCGAGCCAGCTGATGCAAGGTCAACTGCGCCGATCACCTGCGCCAGCCGGTCCCTGGCGTGCTGGCGCGAGTTGAGCCGATTGGCCTGTATGGCTTCTTCCGACGTCTGAACCGACCGCAGCTTGCTTTCTTCGATCGTGTCGATGGCGTGAAACAGTTTCAGCGCCGTGGGCCTTGAGAACCGGGTGGCAAAGTCGATCAGTGGCTGGGTTCGTGGTGACAGGTCAACGGCCACGAGCGCATCCTTGTAAGCCTGCCGGGGCTCCTGCTTGACCACCAGCAGCGGACCTAAGGTGCCGTGCACGGCTTGGTCCAGCGTCGTGCCGCGATGAAACCTTTTCCAGCTGCGTTGCAGCAGCGGGGACATCACCAGCAGGGTGGATGCTCCCGCCTCCGCCAGCACCGCTTCGAGCGGCGCTGAGCGTTCGATCGCAAGCACCGATATCTCGTGGCGCCTGGCCAGTTGGCGTGCCCGCTGTCCCAGGCGCGAGATCGGATCCGGAGGGTGGATGTTCGACCCCTCGTCGAGGTGGATCAGACGCAACGGGATCTGGTGCTGTCGCGCCAGCAGGGCTGCGCGTTCCAGAGCGTGGGCAGAGAGGGCCGAGAAATCAGAGACGGCAAGGATGGAGTCAAAGTGCATGGGAATTCCTGGACGAACGGGGGCCAACCCCGCAGCGCAATCGCTGGGGGACGTGATCGATGGCATGGAGGCGGCTAGGTGGTGTAGTCGCCGCTGGCTTCGGGCTGAAACAGCAGCGAGACAATTTCCGCCGCGCAGGCATCCCCATTGGGCGTGCGCCAGCGGGCAGTGGCACCCACGCGCTGCCCGAGCAGGCTGGCTCCCACAGGGGAAAGCACAGAGATGAAGCCCAGGTGTGGCTCGGCGTCAGCGGGGTAGCACAACGTGAGCTTTTGCCGCTGGTGGGAGTCGAGGTCTTCGACGATCACCTGCGAGTACATGGTGACGACGTCGGGTGGGATCTCGCGCGAGGGAACGAGGTCCAGGGAATCGAGCGTGTCGATCAGTTCGCGCGGAAGTTGCGCGCCGTGCAGCTTGTTCAGGCGTGCGTGGTCAATCTCGGTGAGCAGCCGCTCACCCACAGGGTTCTTGTGCATGTGGCACTCCAACAGGTGCAGACCTGCCTGAGAAAGGCAGCGCCCGCTATCGCGCTGGCTTGGGGCCCGGCGATGGTTGGATTGCGCAAAAAGGAGGTAAGGGTATCGCCGGGCTTAGGAATGTGCGGCCGGCTGGCGCAGTCCCGCCGAGCCCATCAGCCTGCGACCGGCCACAGCGCAGCTGACCGCGAAGGGCAAGCGCGCTGCTGTGAAGGCAGAGATGGTTGGGTGGGAGGCCATGGTGCAAATTATAGGACGCATCATGGAATCCTTGGCGCCACAGGCGAGCGAGGTTGTGGCGCCAAAACGGTGCTCCTTTGTGCAGCAGCCATTCGAGCCAGCGCTGCACGCCGCCCGCGCGTGGCTTCGTGGCATCCGTCGTGATCTGGAGCGATCTTCGGACTTGAGAAAGTCCTTCACTGAGAGCACGCGAGCGAGAACCCTGTCCGTTTGCCGTGCTAAGTTGGCATCGGAAAACTCAGAATAAACCGGGTGCTGTCTGCGTCGCTTTGAACCGACACCTCGCCACCGTGCAGCAACATGATGGAGCGAACGATGGCCAATCCCAAGCCCCCTGAGTCGCCGGGCTCGGCACGCGACGAGTCACAGCGGTAAAAACGATCAAAGAGGCGTGGCAAGTGCTCGGGGCCTATCGGCGAGCCCTGATTGCTCACCGTGACGTTGACGTATCCAGTCAGCCGTTGACTTGAAATGCTGATGGCACTTTCGGCATCGCCATAACGCAAGGCGTTGGCCAGCAAGTTCGCAAGAGCTCGGCGAAGCAACTCGGGATCGGCCAACAAGTTTCCGCTGACCTCGTTGACCAGCAACATACCGCGCTCTTCAGCCGTCCCCTCGAAGTACTCACACAGCTGCGCTACCGTGTTGTGAAGCCCGATGTTCTCTCGCCGAATGGATGCGTTGACCTGATCGGCGCTGGCCAGGAACAACATGTTGGAGATCATTCGCGCCAGCCGCTCGTACTCCTCTTGGTTGGAGGCCAACAGCGCCTGATAGTCCTCTACCGCCCGATCTTTCTGAAGCGCGAGTTGTCCTTGACCCATGAGATTGTTCAGGGGTGTGCGCATCTCGTGCGCCAGGTCTTCCGAGAAACGGGACAACTGGCCAAATCCATCCTCAAGGCGTGTCAGCATGAGGTCCAGCGCATCACCCAGCTGACGCAACTCACCAACCTGTCCGGAGCCTTTCAGCCGCAGGTGAAGATGTGCCGCGTCAATGGATGCAACACGAGCCGCCAGTTCACGCACAGGACGAAGACCACGGAAGCTCACTGCCCAGCCCAGCAAGAAGGACAAACACGCGCCCCCAGCCAGCGAAAACCAGAGTTTGAGCTGATACGCCGAGAGCATCTGATCGCGTTGGGTCAGCAGCTTGCCGGCCACCAAGGTCAGCTCCCGCCCATCCTGGCTGACATGCAGCCAAGCCAACCGCGATGCTTCAGCGCCATCTCCATTTCTGAGCTGTACGCCCTGGCCTCGAGGCAAGCGAGGTATCGGCAGTTGCATCGGGTTGATCTCAATCAAGGCGTTGCCTGTGCTGTCCAGCACCCAGAGCAGGCTCTCCTGGTTGCCCAGCATGTTGGCGTAGAGCTGCGGACGCTGTTGCAGCGCTTCGACGCTCTGGCTGTCTCCGATCAGGGCACGCATGTGTTCAATTCGCCCCATCAACGCCACGTCGTCGCGCCAGGTGATCTCACGCGCCAACGACTGATAGAGAAACACGCCCAGAGCGCCCAGCAACACCACGCTGACCCAGGCAAACATCAGCGCCAAGCGCAGGCTCAGCGTTTGCGGCCACATCTTCATTCGGCCACTTCCAGCTTGTAGCCCATTCCTCGAACCGTATGGATCAATTTGGGCGCGTAGGGATCGTCAATCTTGGCGCGCAGGCGGCGTATGGCCACGTCGACCACATTGGTGTCGCTGTCGAAGTTCATCTGCCACACGTGTGAAGCGATCTGCGGTCGGGAGAGCACTTCACCTTCACGAGCGAGCAGCAAGTGCAGCAGCGAAAACTCCTGGTTGGTCAGCGTTATTCGGTCACCACCGCGAGTCACGCGACGGCTCAGCACCTCAAGCTGAAGGTCTGCCACCCGGAACAGCTCGACCTCGCGTGGCGGTCCCCGGCGCAGCAGTGTGCGCACGCGCGCCAGCAACTCGGCGTAAGAAAAAGGCTTGACCAGGTAGTCATCGGCGCCGAGTTCCAGGCCCTTGACGCGGTCATCCACGGAATCTCGCGCGGTGAGGAACAGCACTGGAACCGCGCTCTTTCGGCGGATGGATCTGAGCAGCTGCCAGCCGTCCAGCCCAGGGAGCATGACGTCCAGGATGATGAGATCGAAATCGCTTTCCTGCGAGAGGAATTGACCGTCCAAACCATTGTGCGCAACCTCGACCAGGTACCCAGATTCGCCCAATCCTTTGCGTAAATAGTCAGCCGCTTTGGGCTCGTCCTCAACAACCAGTATCCGCATCGATCTTCTCCTGCGCCCGAGCGTATACGCAAAGTGGGTGAGTTCACATGACGACTTTGTCATGTGTTCGCCATCGTTTTGTTTCCAGCAGAACTTCATCATCGAGTCCTTCGCTACACGAAGCACGATGGAAACCCCAAGGAGAACACATGCAAGCTTCAATTCGATCCGCGGCGCAGGCGCTGACTTGTCTGGCGATGTGGACAGCCGCAACATCATCGGCCGCGGCGGCCACACCCTCCCCGTTGCTCAAGCAGGAAAACGTCTCGCTCGCCCTGGCCAATGAGCTGATCGGCGCCACGCTGGCCGCCTGTCACGCAGATGGGCGCTCTGCCGTGGTGGTGGTCGTGGACCGCGGCGGCAACTTGTTGGCTGTGCAGCGCGACGACAGCGTGGGTCCGCACAACACGCAAGCCGCTCAGCGAAAGGCCTACACGGCACTGTCAACCAAGACGCCGACTCGTCAGCTTGCCGCCAATGCCCGAGCCAATCCAGATGCCCAGAACCTCAACACGGTTGAATCACTGCTTCTGATCGGTGGCGGCGTGCCGCTGTTCTCGGGGAAAGAGGTCATTGGTGCGATTGGCGTTGGAGGTGCCGGGGGCGCCTCCCATGACGAGGGCTGCGCGCTCAAAGCGATTGCTCAAGTACTGTCCCCCTCCCCTGAAAACCAAGTCTCAAACTGAAAAGGAAATCTCGACATGACCCAACTGAAATCACTCGTCGCCGGTATTGCGCTTTGCGGTGCCTCTGCCATCACGTTGGCGGCCGGGAACCCGCTGAGCGTCCACGTCCTGAACCTGGAGAGTGGATTGCCCTCGCCGGGCGTCAAGGTTCTGCTGGAGAAGCAGAACGGCGACCGATGGACGGTTCTGAACAGCGGCACGACCAACGAGCAGGGGCGGATCACAGCGCTGTATCCGCAGGACATGACGCTGCAGAAGGGGAACTACCGCGTGACCTTCAAAACCGGTGACTGGTTTGCACAGCACAAGACGGCGTCGTTCTTCCCGGAGGTGCCGGTGATCTTTGCAGTTGACGGCACGGTGCCGCACTACCATATTCCGCTGCTGCTCAGCCCATTCGGATTCTCGACGTACCGCGGTAACTGAACGGGTCGGCACTTCGCTCGATGTGCGAGCGAAGTGCTGACACGTGGATAACTTGAACGGCCGGGAGCTGGTCAAGTGGTCAACGATGACACGGTCCGTCGGATGCGCAGGAGTCCGGATCAGAAGGCGCTGCCTCCGTTCGAGCGTGGCTTCCTGCCATGACCGGCTTGGGGCAGACTGAAGGCGGTATCAGCGTGACGCCGTCAGTCCAACCTCAGCCCGCTGAGACCGCGCGCCCCTCCGAGAACCGCTGCAAGAACTGACGCCCCCGCTCGGTGCTCGGCGCCTCGAAGAACGCCTCGGGCGTGCCCGTCTCCACCACCACGCCGTGGTCCATGAAGACCACGCGGTGGGCGGCTTCGCGGGCGAAGGCCATTTCGTGCGTGACCACCAGCATGGTCATGCCCTCGGATGAGAGGTCGCGCATCACCGCCAGCACCTCGCCCACCAGCTCGGGGTCGAGCGCGCTGGTGGGCTCATCGAACAGCATCAGCGCGGGCTTCATGGCCAGCGCGCGTGCAATGCCCACGCGCTGCTTCTGTCCGCCCGAGAGGCGCGCCGGGAAAACGTCGCGTTTGTCGAACAGCCCCACGCGCTGGAGCAGCGCCTCGGCCTCGGCGCGCACGGCGTCTTTCGGCCGGCGTTGCACGTGCACCGGCGCCTCCATCACGTTCTGCAGCACGGTGAGGTGGGGCCACAGCGCGAACTGCTGGAACACCATGCCGATGCGGGTGCGCACCTGCGCGAGCTGCTGGTCGTTCATGACCACGCCGCCGCTGGTGACGCCGATGGGCTGGCTGTCGATGAGGATGCGGCCGCTGTCGGGGCGCTCCAGCCAGTTGATGCAACGCAGCAGCGTGGACTTGCCCGAGCCCGAGGGACCGAGCAGGCACACCGTTTCGCCGGGTGCCACGGTGAACGAGATGTCGTCGAGCACGTGCAGGCTGCCGTAGCTCTTGCGCAGCGACTGGACACTGAGGAGGGGGATGCGTGTGGGCATGGTGGCTTCGGGGGGTGGATCAGCGCCGCGCTTCGGCCAGGCGGCCCACGGCGGCCACGCCGGCTTCGATCACCAGGCACAGCGCCCAGTAGAGGAGGACGGCGGTGAGGAAAGCGGCGAACGGGATGAAGTGGCGCGACTGGATGGAGCTCACCGCGTGCGTGAGTTCGGGCAGCGTGATGATGGTGAGGAAGGCGCTGTCCTTGATGATCTGGATCAGCTGGTTGCCCAGCACCGGCGCGCTGGACAGCGCCAGCGGCGGCAGCACGATGCGCCGGAACAGACCCAGGCCGCTGTAGCCGAACGCCACGCCGGCTTCGATGGGTGCGCGCGGTTGCGCAGCCCAGGCGGCCCGCAGGATCTCGGCCATGTAAGCCGCGTGGTACGCGGTGAGCGCGAACAGGCCCGCACTCCACGCGTCGAACTGCAGGCCCATTGACGGCAGGCCGTAGTAGACGATGTAGGCGAACAGCAGAAACGGCGTGCAGCGCGCCAGGTCGACCAGCGCCTTGGCCGGCAGGCTGAGCAGCTGGCGCGGCGACATCAGCAGCGTGGAGAGCAGGGCGCCGAGCACCAGCGCTGCGAGGCCCGCGAGCACCGACAGCAGCACGGTGTTGCCCAGGCCCGAGAGCAGCAGCCCGCGTTCCGACCACACGGTGGCGAAGTCATTCATCATGCGGCGGCCTCGCGCAGCGTCGTGCGCCGCTCCACCCAGCGCTGCACGCTCACCAGCGCATAGACGATGGGGATGTAGATGGCCAGCGCCACCAGAAACGGTGGCAGAGGTTCGTAGGTTTGAGCGCCGATGCGCACGGCCGCGCGCGTGATGTCGACCACGCCCACCACCGCCAGCACCGGCGTGAGCTTGACCAGTTGCGACATCTCGTTGATGAGGCCCGGCAAGGCGGTGCGCCACACCTGCGGCAGCACGATGCGGCGAAAGCGCAGCGCCTGGCCCATGCCCACCGATTGCGCCGCTTCGATCTGGTCTTTCGGCAGATCGAGCAGCGCGGCGCGCCAGACCTCGCAGTTGAACGCGGCGGTGTTGAGCACGAGCGCGATCAGCCCGGCGGTGACCGGGCCGACCGAGATGCCCGCCGTGGGCAGGGCAAAAAAGATCAGCAGCACCAGCGTGATGAGCGGCGTGGCGCGCAGCAGGCTCACGTACACCGCCACCACTTGGTTGAGCAGCGGCACCTTGGCCCAGCGCGCCAGCGCCAGTCCCAGGCCCAAGGGCAGGCCCAGCGCGATGCCCGCAATGGACAGCAGCAGCGTGGTCAGCGCACCGCTGAAGATCGACAGGACATCGGCATGGCTCATGCGCTGGACGGTGTCACTGCTCGGGCGTGTAGCTCACCGGCAGCGTGAACGCTTCGCCGAACCACTTCTTCTGCAGCGCCGGCATGACGCCGTTGGCCTTCTGCGCGGCGATGAATTCGTTCATGAACTTCAGCAGGTCGGTGTTGCCCTTCTTCACCGCCCAGGCCGGGTACGAATTCCCCGAAACCGGCTGGCCGAGTTCGAACACGTTGGGCCGCTCGGCCACCAGCGCCTTGAGGTTGATGACCGTGTTGACCACGAAGTCGGTGCGCTTGAGCGCGAGGTCCTGGTAGGCCTCGGGGTACGACGAATACTCGACAACCTTGCCGAGCTTGCCGCCTTCCTTGGCCAGCATGGCCTGCAGCTCGGGCAGGCGGCTCAGGAAGGCGCTGCCGGTCTGCACGCCCACGGTCTTGCCGTTGAGGTCCTTGATGCTTTTGATGCTGCTGTCGTCCTTGCGCTTGACGTAGTAGTGCGTGGCGTCGGCAATCGGGCTGGTGAAGTCCAGCGATTGCGTGCGCTCCTTGGTCATGAGGACCGCGGTGATGGCGATGTCGTACTTGCCGGTCGCCACGCCTGCGAGGATGCCGGGCCAGGGCAGGATCTCCTGGCGGATCTCGAAGGGTGCGTACTTGCGCAGCGCATCGACCATCTCGTTGTTGAAGCCGGTGGGCTTGCCGTCTTTCACGAACTCAAACGGGCGGAAGTCGTCTTCGGTGACCACGGTCATGTAGCCGCGCTTCTTGATCTCGTCGAGGTTGGCGGCCTGTGCGGTGGTCGCCCACAGCGCGATCGGCAGCAGCAGGGCGGCGAGCACGCCGCGGCGGGAGAACGGGAGGGTGGTTGGCATGGTGAAGCTCCTGGGCGTTGAAGGGAAAGGGGGTTGAGCGCTCCACCGTCAGCGCAAGTTGCATGCCCGTGAAAAAAGCCGCAGCGGGCTGTTGGTACAGGCGCGTCCCCACCACCCGCTGCGAAGCAGGTGCATGGGTCGCCGGGTGCACGGCGGCGGTGCGTGGGCGCGCTTCAGTCGGGTGCGTGCCACTCCAGCACCTGCCAATGCACCGGCAACGCAGGACACTTCACCAGGGCCTCCGACTGGCTCGTGCGCTGCAGGGCGCACGTGTGCACGAGGCCTTCCTGTTCGGGCGCGGTGGCGCGCTCGATGGTCCACACGCCGTGTTCCAGCGTGCCGAAGCCGATGTCGAAGTCGAGCAGGGCCTCGGCCTGTTGCGGATGGCGCACCACCACCTCGGCCAGCGTGTCGTTGGCTGCGGTGTCGGTGGGCCAGGCGGTGCGGCGCGGGCGAAGGTGCATGAGGTAGCGGCCCGACACCAGCAGGCGTTCCGCCGTCGGTGCGCCTTGGTCGTCCAGTGCGGCGAGCGCGATGCGCGTGCCCAGAGAACCCGGCAGGCGCTCCCACACCTCGAAGTAGGCGCCGTGGATGCCGGTCTCGTGCACGACATCCGGGGACGCGAAGACCATGTGGCCGGCGTCGGGCGTGCTGCGCGGCGGCTGCAGGTCGATGTGGCGCTGCCAGGTGCAGACCTCGGGTTGTGCACGGTCGGGTTGCGTGATGAGGGTGGTGCCACCAAAGCCTTGCTGCGCGGCGCGGCCGGCGTGCGTGCGGCGGTCCGCGTCGGGCGGCACGCGCAGGTCGCCGTGCCACAGGGCGGTCTGCAGCCAGCGCACCCAGGTGGTGGTGTCGCGTTCGCCGGGGGTCTTCAGCAGGGTGCGCTGCCACACGCCGTGATAGCGATCAGGAACCGGATCGGGAAGGGTCATGTGATGGCGTTCGGAAAGGCGGGCAACTGTCGGTAGAAGGCCATGTCGTGGTTGGGCCAGAGCTGCGCGCCGGTCTCGCGCGCGAGCGCCTTGAGCTTGCGGATGCTGTCGATGGCTTGTTGCTCGCGGCCTTGCCACAGCGTGCCGGGGGCCACCTCGTCGTCGATGTTTTCCTGCAGGTCGGCCGCGTCGCCCGCCAGCAGCACCGGCGCGCCGGTGGGCAGTTCGATCAGCATCGACATGTGGCCGGCGGTGTGGCCGGGCGTGGCCACGGCCTGCACGCCGGGCAACACGCTGTATTCGCCCTGCTTCAGGCAGAACTGGAAGGCCCGACCTTCGTCGTCGAGCAGGTCGTCTTCGAACACCGCGCCATCCAGGCCGCTGCAGGCCGCGTCCCATTCGTCGCGCTGCAGGTGGATCTCGGCGCCGCAGCCGCAGCGTTTCAACTCCTTCAGCCCACCCGCGTGGTCAAAGTGCAGGTGGCCGATGAAGATCACGTCCACGTCCTTCGCGCCCAGCCCCAGGCGGGCGAGGTGTTGGGGAATGCGGTGCTCCTCGCGCATGTCGGGCGCGCCCATCTCGAAGGTGGCGGGGTTGTAGTGGCGGTCCCGCAGCGCGGGCGTGTGGATCTTGGCGTGGTCGCAGCCCACGTCGTAGAGGATGCGGCCGTGCTTCGTCTCGATCAGGTAGGCCAGGATGGGCGCCTCGATGGTCTGGCCATGGCCCCGGTTGAAGGTGGAGATGGTCTTGTCGTAGCGGTGGGTCGCGGTGAGCAGCGGCCAGATGCGCAGGGCTTGTGTCATGGTGAATCCTGGGGTTCAGGCGCCGGTGAAGGCCTGCACCCAGGTGTTGACCCGATCGGGTTCAGCCGCGTGCAGGCCTTGCAGCGAGGCCACCACCTCGTCGGTGCTGCGCACGCGCCCGAAGATGCCGCCCTCCACGCCGATCATGGCCAGGGCGGCGGCCTGCAGCGCGGGGTGGCTGGCGGCGGTGGCATCGGCCACGGTGGTGCAGGCAAAGCCCCGGTCCACCGCTTCGCGCAGCGTGGAGTGCACACACACCTCGGTGGTCACGCCGCAGACGATGAGCTGCTCGATGCCGCGTGCCGCGAGCACCTGCGCCAGCCGCGTGCGGTGGAAGGCACCGTAGCCCGGTTTGTCGATCACTTCTTCACCCGACACCGGGCGCACCGCGTCCACGAAGTCGTGGCCCTGCTCGCCGCGCACCAGCAAGCGCCCCAATGGCCCCAGGCTGCCGATGGGCGCGCCCGCGTCCACGCTGCGCTGCAGCTTGGTGGCGGGGCAGTCGCTCAGGTCGCTCAGGTGGCCTTCGCGCGTGTGCACCACCAGCAGGCCGGCCGCACGCGCGGCCTTCAGCAGCCGCACGGCGTTGGCCACCACCGCCTGCATGGGCGCGATGTCGATGCCGGCCTGGTGGGCGTAGCCACCGGGGCTGCAGAAATCGCGCTGCAGGTCGATCACGACCAGGGCGGTGCGGCTGGGGTCGGGCGCGGTGTCCATGCTCAGACGCTGTTCGATCGGGTGAAGCCGGTGTTGATGGCCTCGGCCATGCGGCGCGCCACCTCATCGGCCAGCAACTTGCCCTTGATGGCGTCCGACCCTTTGGCCGACGAGAGCACGCCCGAGGCCGGCACCCAGTCGGTGCGCGGCGGGTACATGTCGTAGGGCGGGAAGTCGGCCGGGCCGTCGTCGGGCAGCAGGTCCATGCGCACCAGATGCGGGTGGTGGTGCAGCATCATGGATGTCTCCAGCACCGCCGCGTGCTCCAGCGCAAAGCCGGGGAAGCCGTCGGGGAACACGTCGCCCAGGGTCTCGGGCGTCATGAAGTCCCAGTACTCCAGGCGCATCACCTGCAGCCGGTTCGCCGGGTCGGCGGCCTTGGCGTCTCGCAATCCCAGGTCGATGCCTTCGATCAGGAACCACTGGTTCTCGTAGTGGCCGTTGACGATCACGAGCTTCGTCAGACCGTGGCGTGCGAACTCACGCACCGCGTCACGCACCTGGCCCACCAGCGTGGCCGCGTCCACGCTGGTGGTGCCGCAGAAGTGCTGGCCACCGCCGCACTTGGGTTGCGACTTGTAGCCGTACGAGAGCGTGGGCGCGACCAGTCCGCCCACGAGCGCAGCGGTGTCGGCCGCCACGGCACTTGACAGCAGACCGTCGGTGCCCAGCGGCAGGTGCGGGCCGTGCTGCTCGAGCGCACCCACCGGCAGCAGCACAGGCGGCTGGTCGCGCTGCACGCGCGACTGGTAGTCCACCCACGAAAGTTCGTTCATCCACACGGTGGTGTTCATTCAGGTTCCTTGGGGTTGGGGTGTGGGCGAGGCGTCGATGGCCTCAACAAAAGCGGCGAGGGTGATCAGCGCACCGCCGGCCCACTCCAGGGCGGTCATGGATTCGTCGCCGAACCACACGGCGGTCAACACCGCCACCACCAGCTCGGCCAGCAAAATCACGCCGGCCTTGCTGCTCTCGATGTGGGTCACACCGAACTGCCAGGTGGCGGTGGCCAGCAGCAGCCAAACGAAGCCGTAAGCCAGCACCGCGATCCACACGCCCAGGCCCATGGCAGTGGGCACGCTGTGGCCCAGCGCGGTGGTGGCGATGAGTGAGATGACGCCGCAGCCGGCGAACACCGCGAAGGTTTTGCTCACCATGGGCACCTGTTGGGCAGCGCGCGCGATCACGTTGTTGGCCGCGAAGCAGAAACCGGCGGAGAGTGCGAGGAAGTCCACGAAGGTGAAGGCCAGGTCCACGCCGCCCGTGCCGCCCAGGAAGAGCCACAGCCCGACGAGGGCCATCACCACCGCGGCCCAGCGCAGCGGCGGAATGCGTTCTTTCAAAAACAGCCAGCCGCCCAGCACCGACCACACCGGCGAGAGATAGAACAGGAACATCACCCGCACCACGTCGCCCAGCATCAGCGCGTTGACAAACGAGGTGTTGGCCCAGCCACCCACCACGGCCAGCGCCAGCAGCAGGCCCCACTGCGCGCGCCAGGCGGCGCGCTGGCGCCAGATGAAGACACAGGTGAACAGGCCCACCACGCCATACGACAGCAGCGACACCATGGGACCGGTGAGGCCCTGCGCGATGAACCACTTGAGCGGCATCCACGACAGGCCCCAGAGCGACGCCGAGAACAGCAGCACGCCGGTGGCGAGGCGGTTGGAAGGGTGAGAGAGCAGGGACATCGACGGCAATCAGGGCATGACCGAGCCGCCGTTGGGCCCCAGCACCTGGCCGCAGTAAAAGCGCGACAGGTCGCTGGCGAGGAACAGCGCGGTGGCCGCGATTTCGTCGGCCTCGGCCACGCGGTGTTGCGGAATGGCGAGTTCCTTTTCCATCCACTCGGGGCTCATGCTTTCCAGCGAGACCATGGCGGTGTTCACCGGCCCGGGCGCAATGGCGTTGACGCGGATGCCGTGCGGCGCGAACTCGCGCGCCAGCGATTTGGTGAGCCCGATCACGCCGGCCTTGGCCGCGCAGTAGGGCGCGTAGTTCTCGCGGCCGAGAATGCCGAGGTCGGACGCGAGGTTGACGATGATGCCACCGCCGCGCGCCACCATGCCGGGCAGCACCGCGCGCGACATCAGAAACACCGACTTCAGGTCGGTGGCCAGCATGCGGTCCCAGTCGGCCTCGGTGGTGTCCAGGAACGGCTTCTCCTGGATGATGCCGGCGTTGTTGACGAGGATGTGGAGGTCGCCCACGGTGTGCAGTGCCTCGGCCACCAGCCGCTGCACGGCCGCGCTGTCGCTCACGTCGGCGCTGATGGCCACGGCCTGGCCGCCCGCGCCCTTGATGGCCTGCACCAGCGTGGCGGCTTCTTGTGGCTGGTTCAGGTGGTTGATGACCACGCGCGCGCCGGCTTGTGAGAGCCTCAGCGCGATGGCGCGGCCAATGCCGGTGGCCGCACCGGTGATGAGGGCCGTCTGCCCCGAGAGTGAGAGAGAAACGCTCATGCCATCACCTCGCCGTGGCTGGCCACGAGACTCTGGCCGGTGAGTGAACGGGACTCGCTGCTGGCGAGAAACAGGAACACGCCGGCGATGTCGGCGGGTGTGAGCATCTCGGGCACCGCCTGGCGCGCCAGGATCTCGCGTTCGACCTCGGCTTCGCTGCGGCCTTGTTCGTGCGCCATGGCGGTGAGCGATCGCATGGCAGCCTCGGTGCGGATCCAGCCGGGGCAAACCGCGTTCACGCGGATGCCGCGGGGCCCGAGCTCCAGCGCGAGCGAGCGCGTGAGGCCCACCACCGCGTGTTTGCTCGCCGCGTAGGCCGAGAAGCCGGCCACGCCGATGCGGCCCCAGATGGACGATTGGTTGATGACACTCGCACCGCGCGGCATCAGGGGCAGCAGCGCCTGCGTGAGCCGCACCATGGAGGTGACGTTGTTGTCGAGCAGGCTGGCCCAGCGGGTCATGGATTCGGGTGCGGCGTCGTCGAGTGGCGTGGGGTACTCGGTGCCGGCGTTGTTCACCAGCACGTCCAGGGTTCCCCAGCGTTCGCGCACCTGGGCTGCAACCGCAGCCACCTGGGCGCCATCGCCGAGGTCGCACACCGCCGCCGTGGCGCCCAGTTCGGTGGCCAGCCAGTGCAGGCCCGTGTCCGCGCGGTCCAGCAACATCAGTCGCACGCCCTGCGCTGCAAAGGCCCGCGCCAACGCCTGGCCGATGCCGCCGGCGGCGCCGGTGATCAGCACGGTCTTGCCTTGCAGGCCGTGGTCGGCGGCCATGTCAGACGGCGGTGAGGAAGGACACACCGATGGCGCCGAGGAAACCGTCCGCGCGGCCGGGCGTGCCGGGTGGTTGCACCACGCCGTAGTTGCTCGCCAGCACCCGCTTGACGCGGTTGATGTGGAAGCTCTTGAGCAGTTCGCTCACGGTGATCACCTGCGGGTAGCTGTCGGCGTAGAGCTCGCGGTGGAACGCGGGCAAGCGGTACCAGGGTGCGGTGGGGCGTTCGTGGTGCGCGTTGTGGAAACCGAAGTTGAGCCAGATCAGGTTGAACCACTTCGCGTCCAGGCTCACCACGTCGCTGTAGGTGTTGGCCTGTTCGTAGGCGCGGTCGCGCAGCTTGTCCTTCGGGATCGGTGTGTCGTCCAGGATGGGGTAGGCGTCGTAGGTGTGCTGGAAGCAGTCGGCAAAGCGCAGCACCGTGATGAAGACCAGGAACGCCACGAAGTACAGGGCGAGCGCCTTGAGCGACCACCAGCCCAGCAAGGCGAGCGCCGTGATGCGCACCAGCGCGGTGGCGACCACGCGCACGCGGGCGTCTTTTTTCTGTTCGCTCAGGAAGGGCAGGGCGATCACGTAGCCGCGCATGACGAATTCCACCGCCGGGAAGTGGGCCCACTCCAGGGCCAGTACCACGCGGCGCACCACCGGGTGGGCGCGCAGGAAGGACTGCGCATCGAAGGTGATCACGTCGGCACGCTCCACGTGGTGGCGCATGTGCTTGCGGCGCATGTCGGCAAAGCTGGCGTAGCAGCTGCCGTTGATCCAGCTCATCAGCGTGCCCCAGCGCTCGTTGGCCTGCGGCGTGCGAAAGATGGCGTTGTGCGCGAACTCGTGGATGAAGTAGGCCGACCACACCAGCGTTTGTGCGACCAGCAACACGCCCAGGGCGTTCAGCAGCCAGCTCGCCTGCCCCAGCAGGGCAATGCCCACCGGCCAGCCCAGCACGGTGAAGCTGATGGCGGCGACGTTGGGCCACACGCCGTCCTCGTAACGGAAAACCGGTTTCATGGGAGTGCCTTCAATGGGGGGAACGCTGTCGTCACCGCACCGATGCCCGAGCGGGCACCGGTGAAGCCAACTGGGTCTTACTTCAGGCCCTTGACCAGGCTGGCGTCGAAGGTGGCTTCGATCGGCGGGATCGTGGTGATCTGGCCCTTGGCCTTGAGCAGCTCGCCAATGATTTCGCCGCTGGCGTAATACGAGGTGGTTTCCTTGGCCTTGGTGAAGGCCTTGGGCATCTCGGCCACGGGGATGTTGTAGACGCCGGTGAGCTGTTCCTTCACCTCGGCGGCCGACACGCCCATGAACTTGCCGATGATCTTGTTCGCTTCCGCGGGCTTGGCTTTCATGTAGGCCAGGCCGTCCAGATAAGCCTGCATCACGCCGGTGATCTGCGCCGGCTTGGCCTTGATGACCTTGTCGTCGAACACCAGCACGTCGGCGATCAGGCCCGGCGCGTTCTTGGAGGAGAACACCACCTTGAACTTCTTGCCCCCGCCCTGGCCGAGGATCTGCGAGAGGCTGGGCTCGTAGGTCACGCCGATGGGCAGCTGGCCGGAGGCCATCGCGGCCGGCACGGCTTCGGGCGTCATGCTCACCGGGGTGATGTCCTTCTCGGTCATGCCGGCGGTCTTGAGGGCATAAGAGAGCAGGAAATCGCTGGGCGAGAGCGGGTTGTAGCCGATCTTCTTGCCTTTGAAATCGGCCACCTTGGTGATGCTGCTGTCGGCCACGATGGCGTCGCCACCGTTGGAGTAGTCGATCGGCATGACCACCTTCATGTTGCGGCCGGCGGCGACTTGCCCGACCACCTGGTCATAGGTCAGCATGCCGCCGTCCACCGCGCCCGAGGCGATGGCCGCCGGGATCAGCGCCGGGTCGTTGAAGACCTGCAGCGAGACCTTGAGGTTGTATTTCTTGTAGAGATCCAGCGCCTCGGCCACGTAGAACGGGCCGTAGCCGATCCACACCACGGTGGCGATCTTCATCTGGGTGGGCGCCTGGGCGAACGAGGAAAAGGCAGCCAGCGAGAGGGCCAGGCCCAGGGCCGGCTTGAAGAAGTGGTTGCGCCGGCTGGACAGGGTGGGGGCAGAGGTTTTCATCAGGGGCTCCATGGGTTGTAAGGACGTGCAGGAAGAAGCGATCACGTGATCGTTCTCCCGGGCTTTTGTCCCTCCGTGGAGCCTGCGATGAGGCCGGCACACTCTCGGACCAGACACCGCGCGGCGCATCGCCTCGCGGTCGGAACCCTAGTGCACCTGAGTGCTGAGCAGATGGTCGGGCGGACCCTGGATCGCTCTTCTTGCGGAATGGTGGTCAGCAGAAAGCGTGCCAGGCTGGTCGGCGCTCTGCGTGCCGCTTGAACGCCCCTGCTGCACCAAAAGCAGAAGCTGTGCGCCCTTTCAGCGGCGTGGTGCCGCCTTGGTCCGCCCCGTGTTGGTGCGGGTTGCGCGGACTTTGGGGGAGGCCGCCGGCCTGGCCGCGGTGTCGTCCGCATCCACCGGCAACAGGGGCACAAAAGGTGCCCGGGCGTCGTCGGCCAGACCCTGGGTGAGCGCTTCGAGGATTTCGATCAGCTGGTGGCGCTGCGTCATCGACAAAGGCGAGAGCAGCCGCTGGTAGGCCTGCTCGGCCGGTCCGCGCGCCTGCTGCAACAGTTTCTGGCCGCTCGGGGTGAGCACCACCGCCATCTGGCGTCGGCTGTGCTCGGCCATGCGCCGCTCGATCAGTCCGCGTTCTTCGAGGCCTTTGCACACCCGCATGACGGTGACCTTGTCAAAGGCGAGTGCGCGCGCCAACCGGGTCTGGTCCAGGCCGGGTTCGCTGGACAAGACGGTGAGCACGCCGTACTGGGCCGGGGTGAGACCCACACTGGCGCAAGCGTTCTCGAACACCGCCGCCGAGATCTGGTGGGTGCGGCGCAACAGGAAGCCCGGGCGCTGGTACAAGTCTTTCAAGGTCATGGTTCGGGATTCTACGAATGGCAGCCTCCCGCCTGCCGTTTCAAAATGGTTCGCATGCTAACGATAGGAGACATTCGATGACACGCTTGTACACCCTCACCGGCCGAGCCTGGCGCAGCCTCCTGGTTCTGGCGCTGTTCGCCGGCACCGGTCTGGCCCAGGCCCAGACGTCCGATGTGCCGTTGCGCCTGATCGTGCCCTTCACCCCGGGCACCGGCATCGACCTGATCGCCCGCACCATCGGCCCCAAGCTGTCGGAGCGCCTGAAACGCCCGGTGGTGGTGGACAACCGGGCTGGCGCCTCCGGCAACATCGGGACCGAGGCCGTGGTGCGCGCCGCGCCCGATGGCAACACCTTGCTGGTGAGTGTGAACACCCTGGTGATGAACCGCAGCCTGTACCCGCAGGCGCCGTTCGACCCGCTGCGCGATCTCACCCCGGTGGGGCTGACCAGCTGGGGCCAGCTGATGCTGGTCACCCACCCCAAGACGGGGTTCAAGACCGCCGGCGACCTGGTGGATGCCGCGCGCCGCGCGCCGGGCCAGCTCAACTACGCCTCACCCGGCGTGGGCACGCCGCACCATTTGTCGATGGAGCTCTTCAAGAACGCCAGCAAGAGTTTCATCACGCACATCCCGTACCGAGGCACCGGCCCCGCGCTCACCGACATGATCGGTGGCCAGGTGGATGCGATGTTCCTGCCGATCCACGTCGCGCTGCCGCAGATCCGCAGCGGGCGGCTGGTGGCGCTGGCCATCGGCAGCGACAAGCGCCACGCCCTGCTGCCCGAGGTGCCCACGCTGACCGAGTCGCGCACGGCCGACGTGAACGTGGACATGTGGTACGGCGTGTTCGCGCCCAAGGGCATGGCGCCGGCCATGGTCGCCACGCTCAACCGCGAGATCAACAGCATCCTGGCCAGCGAAGACGTGAAGAAGGCGTTCTCCGGCCAGGGCATGGACCCGAGCACCGGCACGCCCGAGGCGTTCGGCCAGTTGGTTGAGAAGGACGCGGAGCGCTGGGCCCGGCTGATCAAGACCCAGAACATCAAGGCTGAATGACATGAAACACCCCCGCTGCGCTCCGGAGCAACTGACATGACGATGGCCATTGTGGGCGGCGGCATCGCCGGTTTGGCGTTTGCGTTGGCCCTTCACCAGCGGGGCATGGCCTGCGACGTGTACGAGAGCGTGCCCGACGTCAAGGAGCTCGGCGTGGGCATCACGCTGCTGCCGCACGGCGTGCAGGAACTCACCGCGCTGGGTCTGCTGTCGCAGCTGGAGGCCGTGGGGATCGAGAACCGCGAGAGTGTGTTCTTCAACCGCTTCGGCCAGCGCGTGTACGGCGAGGCGCGTGGGCGTCACGCGGGCTACGAACTGCCCGAGTTGGGCATTCACCGCGGCAAGCTGCACCGCATCCTCTTTGAGGCTGCGCTGGAGCGCCTGGGTTCCGAGCACGTGCACACCGGCCACCGCTGCACCGGGCTGGCGCAGGACGCCGATGGCGTCACGCTCTCGTTTGCCGACAACGCACAAGGCCCGGTGGCGCCGGTGCGTGCACCGTGGGTGGTGGCCTGCGACGGCGTGAATTCCGCGATCCGCAAGCATTTCTACCCTCAGGACAGCGTCTGCTACGGCGGCATCAACACCTGGCGCGGCACCACCGTGCACAAGCCGATCCTGGGCGGCAAGAGCTACATCCGGATCGGCTCCATCGACACCGGCAAGATGGTGATCTACCCCATCGTGGACAACGTGGACGGGCAGGGCAACCAGCTCGTCAACTGGGTGGCCGAGATCCGCGACAGCGAAGCCCGCATGAACGACTGGAACCGCCCGGGTCGCCCCGAAGATTTCTTGCCGACCTTCGCCGACTGGCGCTTCGACTGGCTCGACGTGCCGGCGCTCATCACCTCGGCCGAGCACGTGTTCGAATACCCCATGGTCGACAAGGACCCGCTGCCGCGCTGGAGCTTCGAGCGCGTCACGCTCATGGGCGACGCCGCCCACCCGATGTATCCCCGCGGCTCCAACGGCTCGGCCCAGGCGCTGATCGATGCCCGCACGCTGGCCGACGAGATCGCCACCGCGCACGCCGCCGGCGGTGACTTGCGCGCTGCCCTGCAGCGCTACCAGGCCGCACGTCTGCCCGCCACCGCCCGCGTGGTGGAGACCAACCGGACCCTGCCGCCGGACTTCATCATCATGAAGGCCGACGAACTCAGCGGCGGCAAGCCGTTCGACAACATCGACGATCTCATCAGCCAGGACGAGCTGCGCGCCATTTCGGACAATTACAAGCAGATTGCGGGCTTTGCGCTGAAGGCTTGACCGCGGGCGCCGCCCTGGCGGTGTGGGGGGTATCCGACAGCCGTCGGGGCCTGCTGCGCAGTGGACACCTCTTGCGCGCTGTTTTGTGGCACTGTCGCCCAAGGTGCCGTCCGCCGGGGACGGGACGCCCACCTTGTGCACCCAGCATGCCGCGACTCACACGACAGACACGTATCCGAACGGAAGAGAACCCCGGGCTCCGTGGCCTTGCCGGGCGCTCGTTGTGCGCGCTCGCCCTGGCGTGGGGTGTCGTGGTCTGCTCCGGCACACAGGCGCAGACCGTGCTGCGCTACGGCGGCGACGCGGCGTTTGCCCCGTTTGAATCGCTCGGCGCCAGCGGCGAGCCCGAAGGCTTCCAGATCGACCTGATGCGGGCCCTCGGCCGTGAACTCGGCCTGGAGGTCACCATCCAGCTGCAAAGCTGGCCTGCCACAGTGGAGGCCTTCAAGGCCGGGCGGGTGGACGTGATCGCCATGGTGCAGACCACCGAGCGGCGTGCTTACGCGCACTTTCTCAAGGGCCACGCTGCGCCCGCGTTTGCGGTGTACCTGCCGGTCGGCCAAGCCGCTCCGCGCGCGCTGCAAGACCTCCAAGGCTCGCGCATCGCCGTGCTGGACCACGAACCCATGCGGGAGAGCCTGGGCAAGTGGCTCTCAGGCATCAGCGGACCCTACGTGCGCACGCCCGATGCGCTGTCTGCCCTGCAGTCCGTCCAGCTCGGTTTTGCCGACATGGCCTTGCTGCCGCGTGCCTACGCCGATCCCTTGATGGCCAGCGGTGAGGTCAGCGGACTGGTGCGTGCGCTGGGGGACCTGCGTCTGCAGTCCTATTCGCTGGCGGTGGTGCGCGACAACGACGCGCTGCGCCAGCGGCTGCAGGTCGCGCTGGACCGTCTGGAGAGCAACGGCACGCTGCCCGCGCTGCGCGAGCGCTGGCTCAACGACGAACCCGCCACCGCCGAGCAGCAGGCCATGGCCCGCGATCTGGATCAGCAGCGGACATGGACCTGGCTGGTCGCGCTGGGCGGCACGTCCCTGCTGGTGCTGGCGGGACTCGGGCTGCGCCATCGTGGACGGGCGGTATCGCATGAGCGCACGCGGCGCGAGGCCGCCGAGCGCTCGCTGCGCCGCTCAGAAGATTTGCTGGAGCGCACCTTCCAGCGCAACCCCGAGCCCATGCTGGTGGTGGACCACCACAGCGGTCTGGTGCAGGACGCCAACCCGGCGGTCGCCGCGCTGTTGGGCGTGGCAGAAGACCGGGTGGTGGGCCGCCCATTGCGCGATCTGGCGCATCACATCGGCATGGACACACTCAAGCGCATGGCACGCGCCATCGATCTGAACGGCTTGCTGGACGCACTGCCGGTGAGCGTGACCCGCGCCGATGGCCAGCAGCGCGCGTGTCTGGTGAGTGCCGACAAACTGCGCGTGGGTGATCACACCATCGTGCTGTGCATCGTGCGCGACGTGACCGAGCGACTGGCGCAGGATCCGGTGTTTCGCCAGGGCTACCAGTCCCTGCACGAAGAACTCGCCCAGGCCCGCCGGGACGCCCCCGAGACGTTGCCACCCACCGATCACGGCGAAGACCGCCTGCGCGAGTTCACCCGCGCCGTGGCGCACGACTTGCGGGCGCCCCTGCTGGCGATCCAGGGCTTCATGGGCCTGATGCGCGAGCGCCTGCAACTCGGGCACACCGATGAGGCGCTGGAATACAGCGATCAGGTGGACAAGGCCACGCGGCGCATGAACGCCATGATCGAAGCCTTGACCAACCTGGCCCAGATCGACCAACACCCGCTCAAGCGCCGCAGCATCGACATGCGTGCCCTGTCCGAAGACACCTGGACCCTGGTGCGCAGCGGGGAGACCGGGCGCTCGATCGAAATCCGGTTCGACCCGTTGCCCCCGGCGATGGGTGACGCCGATCTGGTGGCCCAGGTGTGGCAGAACCTGCTGCACAACGCGTGGAAATACTCGGCCCGCGTGCCGGTGTCACGCATCCGGGTGGACAGTTTTCAGGAAGCGGGACGCACCTGGTACCGCGTGGCCGACAACGGCGCCGGCTTCGACATGGCGCACGCCCGCGCGCTGTTCCAACCGTTTCGGCGCATGCACGCGGCGTCGCAGTTCGAGGGCAGCGGCATTGGCCTCAGCATGGTTCAGCGCATCGTGCGCCACCACGGGGGTGAGGTGCGCTTGCGCAGCCAGATCGGCGTGGGCACGGTGGCCGAATTCACGCTCGACGCAGCGGCCTGAGTCGCTCAACCCATGCCGTTGCGCCGGGCCAGCTCGACAAACAGCGCCGAGTGGTCCAGGTCGGCCAGCCCGTGCTCGACCGACTGGGCGTAGAGCTGCTCGAACAAACCGGTGATCGGCGCTTCGAAGCCGACCTCCGCCGCGGTGGTCAGCGCGTTGCGCATGTCCTTGAGCTGCACCGCCACCGCTGCGCGTTTGGTGAAGTCGCGCTCCACCATGCGCTGGCCGTGCACCTGCAGGATGCGGCTGTCCGCAAAGCCGCCGGTAATGGCCTGCTTGACCTTGCCCATGTCGGCTCCGCCCTTCTCGCACAGCAGCAGGGCCTCCGCCACGGCGCCGATGGTGATGCCCACAATCATCTGGTTGGCCAGTTTGGCCAGCTGCCCTGCGCCGTGCGGACCGACATGCACCGGGCGTCCCAGCAGCTCGAACACCGGGCGCAGGCGCTCGAATTCGGCAGCCTCGCCGCCCGCCATGATGGCCAGTGTGCCGGCCTCGGCGCCCACCGTTCCGCCCGAGACCGGTGCGTCCAGGTGGTGCAGGCCGGCAGCCTCCAGGCGGCTGGCATGGTCGCGCGCCTGGCGCGGCAGGATGGACGACATGTCCACCACCACGCTGCCCGCGCGCAGGTGGTCCACCGTGTGCTGGTTGAACAGCACGTCTTCCACGATGTCGCCGTTTTCCAGCAGGGTGATCACGATGTCGGCCCCGGACACGGCGCCGGCGGGGGTGTCGGCCACGCGCGCGCCGAAGGGGGTCAGTCGCTCGGCCTTGCTGCGCGAGCGGTTCCACACACTGACCGTGCAGCCGGCTTCGCACAGGCGCCGGGCCATGGGGAAACCCATCAGGCCAATGCCGAGCACGGCGATCTGGAGGGCGGACGTGGTGGGGGCGGAGTTGGTGTTCAAGAGAGGGTCTGAGGATGGGTTGGCGGGAGTCGCTGGGCCGGCAAGGAACGCCGGATGGGCATTGTGGCGTCAGAACGGCGACGTTTCATGAGCCGGTCAGGACACGCTGAAAACGACCCTCCGTGACACAATGCGCGACCATGGAAAAAACACCTTCGACCGACCCCGCGTGGCTGAACCGCGAGTACAACAACCGCGAACTGGTGCCCGAGCATGCGGCCCACTTCGAGCGCTGGGCCCGGACTTCCGAGCAGGTGCGCCAAGGCAGCCGGCCGTTGCTGGACGTGAGCTATGGCCATGGCCCCGGCGAGACGCTGGACATCTTTCCCGCGCCACGCAAGCCGGGCACGCCGCTGGCGCCGGTGATGGTGTTCATCCACGGCGGCTACTGGCGCAGCCTGGACAAATCCGACCACTCGTTCATTGCGCCCGCGTTCACGAAGCACGGCGCTTGCGTGGTGATGCCCAACTACGCACTGTGCCCGGCGGTCACCATTCCCGACATCGTGATGCAGATGGTGCACGCGCTGGCCTGGACCTTCCGCCACATCGCTGCGCACGGTGGTGATCCGCACCGCATTTCGGTGGTGGGCCATTCGGCGGGCGGGCACCTGGCCACGATGATGCTGGCCTGCGAATGGACGCGTGTGGGTGGCGATCTGCCCGAGTCGTTGGTGAAGAACGCGCTGTCGATCTCGGGTCTTTACGACCTGGAGCCGGTGCGCCTCACACCGTTCGTTCAGCCGTCGTTGAACCTGACACCTTCGCAGGTGAAGAAGGCCAGCCCGGTGCGTTTGCCTGCGCCTTTGCTGCGCGAAGGTCGGGGGCAGTTGTTTGTTGCTGCTGGAGCGGATGAGAGCAGCGAGTTCCAGCGCCAGAACCGCATCATCCAGCAGGCCTGGGGGTCGGAGGTGGTGCCGGTGTGCGAGGCGTTGCCGGGGCTCAACCACTTCAGCATTGTTGAGGCCTTGGTTCAGCCGAAACACCGGTTGCACGGGATGGCGCGGGAACTGCTCTCCGTTTGACGTTGCGTTTTCTCCGGCCAGGCCGGTCGCTCGTCAGGGCAGTTTCCAAACCCCCTACATCAGCAGGTGCTCGCCCGCATTGTCCCCACCCAGGATCACGTAGTTCACCTTGCGCACGTCCATCAGTTTCGTGCCGCCCGAGTAGCTGATCGAGCTCTGCACGTCCTGCTCCATCTCCACCAGCGTGTCCGCCAGCTTGCCCTTGATGGGCTCCAGGATGCGCTTGCCTTCCACGTGCTTGTACTCGCCCTTGTTGAAGTCGCTCGCCGAGCCGTAGTACTCCTTGTAGAGCACACCGTCCACTTCCACCGTCTGGCCCGGTGACTCCTCGTGGCCCGCGAAGAGCGAGCCGATCATCACCATGCTGGCGCCGAAGCGCACGCTCTTGGCAATGTCGCCATGGCTGCGGATGCCGCCGTCAGCAATGATGGGTTTGGTGGCCACGCGGGCGCACCACTTGAGCGCGCTGAGCTGCCAGCCACCGGTGCCAAAACCCGTCTTGAGCTTGGTGATGCAGACCTTGCCCGGTCCCACACCCACCTTGGTCGCGTCCGCGCCCCAGGTTTCCAGGTCGATCACCGCTTCGGGCGTGGCCACGTTGCCCGCGATGATGAAGGACGAGGGCAGTTTCTCTTTCAGGTAGCCGATCATGTTCTTCACGCTGTCGGCGTGGCCGTGCGCGATGTCGATGGTGATGTACTCCGGCGCCAGGCCCTCGGCCACCAGCTGGTCCACCGTGGCGTAGTCGGGCGCCTTCACGCCCAGCGAGATCGAGGCATACACATCGTGCGCGCGCATGTCGCGCACAAACTTCAGGTTGTCCAGGTCGAAGCGGTGCATCACGTAGAAGTAACCGTGTTGGGCAAGCCAGACGCAGATGGACTCGTCCACCACCGTCTTCATGTTGGCCGGCACCACCGGCAGACGGAACTTGCGCCCACCGAGCTCCACGCCCGCGTCGCATTCCGAACGGCTCTCCACGCGGCACTTGCGCGGCAGCAGCAGGACGTTGTCGTAATCAAAAATTTCCATGTGAACCAGGCTCCAGAAAACTGTTGTTGAACAGGGAGAGCGCTTGGCTTGGCCGGCTTTGTGCAGCGGGCACAAAAAACCGGGCGCAAGAATCTTGGGCCCGGTGATTGATTCTAGGCGCCTTGGTCGGCGTGAGGCGGGTTTCGACGCCTCGCCCGCCATATGGGGGCCATACGGATGACCGTATACAGCGCGCAGCACAGGGCGCTTCCTACAATCAAGCCATGCTGTTTGAAGAATCCGTCGCCCCGTCCCCGCTGCTCGCGGGTCTCAATGCCGAACAAGGCGCTGCCGTCATGCTGCCGGCCGATCACGCGCTCATCCTGGCCGGGGCGGGCTCGGGCAAGACCCGGGTGCTGACCACGCGCATCGCCTGGCTGCTGCAGACCGGGCAGGTGACGCCCGGCGGTGTGCTGGCGGTGACCTTCACCAACAAGGCCGCCAAGGAAATGATGACGCGCCTGTCCGCCATGCTGCCGGTGAACGTGCGCGGCATGTGGATCGGCACCTTCCACGGCCTGTGCAACCGCTTCCTGCGCGCGCACCACAAGCTCGCAGGCTTGCCCGCCACCTTCCAGATTCTGGACACGCAGGACCAGCTTTCGGCCGTCAAACGCCTGTGCAAGCAGTACAACGTGGACGACGAGCGTTACCCGCCCAAGCAGATCCAGTACTTCATCAGCGGCTGCAAGGAAGATGGCCAGCGCCCGCGCGATGTGGTGGCGCGCGACGAAGAAACGCGCAAGAAGGTGGAGCTGTACGCTTTGTACGAAGAACAGTGCCAGCGCGAGGGTGTGGTGGATTTTGGTGAACTCATGCTGCGTTCGTTTGAGGTGCTGCGCGACAACGACCCGGTGCGCGAGCACTACCAGCGGCGCTTTCGCCACATCCTGATCGACGAGTTCCAGGACACCAACCGCCTGCAGTACGCCTGGATCAAGATGTTCAGCGCGCCGCCACTCGAGGGCCTGCCAGGTTCGGGCAACGCGGTGTTTGCCGTGGGCGACGACGACCAGAGCATCTACGCGTTTCGCGGCGCGCGCGTGGGCAACATGGCCGACTTTGTGCGCGAGTTCAAGGTGCGCCACCAGATCAAGCTGGAGCAGAACTACCGCAGCTGCAGCAACATCCTCGACTCGGCCAACGAGCTGATCAGCCACAACACCAACCGCCTGGGCAAAAACCTGCGCACCGACGCCGGCGCGGGCGAACCGGTGCGCGTGCACGAGGCAACCAGCGACTTCGCCGAGGCGCAGTGGATGGTCGACGAGATGAAGCAGCTCGCGCGCGAAGACGTGCCCAAGGTGGAGATGGCCGTGCTCTACCGCAGCAACGCGCAAAGCCGTGTGGTGGAAACCGCGCTCTTCAACGCCGCCATGCCCTACCGCGTGTACGGCGGCCTGCGCTTCTTCGAGCGCGCCGAGATCAAGCACGCGCTGGCGTATCTGCGCCTGCTGGAAAACGCCAACGACGACACCAGCTTCCTGCGCGTGGTGAACTTCCCGCCGCGCGGCATCGGCGCGCGCAGCATCGAACAGCTGCAGGACGTGGCGCGCACCTCGGGTTGTTCGCTGCACGACGCGGTGAGCGCGGTGACCGGGCGCGCCGGCGTGGCCATCGGCGGGTTCGTGGCCAAGCTCGACGTGCTGCGCGAACGCTCCGAGGGCATGACGCTGGCCGAGATCATCGAGCTGGTGCTCGACCACAGCGGCCTGGTGGAGCACTACCGCGCCGAGCGCGAAGGGCAGGACCGGGTGGAGAACCTGGAAGAACTGGTGAGCGCGGCCAAGAGTTTTGTGGGCATCGAGGGTTTCGGGCGAGACGCGGTGGCGCGCACGGCGGACGGATCGGCGTTGACGCAGAGTCCCGCCAGCCAGGGGCTGGATGCCTCCCTGCCGGTGCTGGACGAGCCGCTGGCGCCCGACGCCGACACCGGCGAGACCATGAGCCCACTCGCAGCCTTCCTCACGCACGCCGCATTGGAGTCGGGCGACAACCAGGCCCAGGCCGGGCAGGACGCGGTGCAGCTCATGACGGTGCACGCGGCCAAGGGGCTGGAGTTCGACGTGGTGTTCATCACCGGCATGGAAGAGGGCTTGTTCCCGCACGAGAATTCGATGAGCGACCGCGACGGGCTGGAAGAGGAGCGCCGCCTCATGTACGTGGCGATCACACGCGCGCGCAAGCGCCTGTATCTGAGCCACTCGCAGACGCGCATGCTGCACGGGCAGACGCGCTACAACATGAAGAGCCGCTTCTTTGACGAGCTGCCCGAGGCCTGCCTGAAGTGGCTCACGCCGCAGCAACCCGCCTGGGGCGCGCCAGGCGGCGCGGGCGGTGGTGGTGGCCAGTGGCAGAACGGGCGGCGCAACTTCGGCGCACCGCCGGCGCTGCAGCCTTCGTGGTCACCCGGCTTCAACGACAAGGGCGACCCCAAGGGCCTGGGCCAGAAGGCGCCCGAGCCCGATCGGGGCACCGACATCAGGGCCGGCATGGCCGTGTTTCACAACAAGTTCGGCGAAGGCAAGGTGCTGTCCATCGAAGGCGCGGGCGACGACGCCCGCGCGCAGGTGAACTTCAGCCGCCATGGCACGAAGTGGTTGGCGCTCAGTGTGGCCAAACTCACGCCGATCACCTGAGGATTCCTGCGCTGAACAGCGTGACAGGCAGATGAAAAACCCCTCGGGGATGGTCGTGCGGTGTCGTGGCGCTGCCCGGCGTGCAGTACCCCTGGGTGTTTAACGCGGTTGTCACAAGAGGTTCTTACTGTCAGGCGGGTCGCATCTCCGACGGACCGCCCTCAGGACCTCCCATGAAATTGCCCACCACCCACGTTGCCCACGAAACCCAAACCGATCCCGACGATCTTGAAAACAACTTCGTCCAGACCCCCCACCTCAACGACCTGGTGGCAGCGCGGCTGAGCCGCCGTCACTTCATGCGCGGCGGCGTGAGCGCGATGGCCATGGCCGGTCTGGGAACGGCCGCCCTGACCGCTTGCGGCGGTGGCGATGAAGCGCCTGTCACCAACCCGGTCACCAACCCGGTCAGCCCGACCCCCGAAGTGCAGCTGGGCTTCAGTGCCGTGGCCAAGAACAAGTCCGACGCGGTGCAGATTGCCGCCGGTTACACCGCCACCGTGATCTATGCGACCGGCGATCCCATCGACAACACCGCCACCCCGTACGCCAACGACGGCACCGACATCGACTTTGGCAGCCGCGCGGGCGACCATCACGATGGCATGCACTTCTTCGGCCTCAATGCCGCCCGCACCGGTCCCGATCCCACCAGTTCAAACCGCGGGATCATGTGCATCAACCACGAGAACATCTCGGGCACCGTTTTGTTCATGCACCCCAATGGCCAGACGAACCGCTCCACCGGTCCGCGCCCCGAGGTGGAAGCGCGCAAGGAGATCGAATCCCACGGTGTCTCCGTCATCGAGGTGTCTCGCACCACCGGCGCCTTCACTGTGAACAAGGCGAGCAACTTCAACCGCCGCATCACCGCCAACACCATGGTCGAAATCAGCGGTCCTGTGCGCGGCACCAAGTACGTGAAGACCAAGTTTTCGCCCGGTGGCACAGCCACGCGCGGCACCATCAACAACTGCGGCCATGGCTACACGCCCTGGGGCACCTACCTGACGGCGGAAGAAAACTGGGCCGGTTATTTCCGTCGCGCCACGGGTGACGATGCCAACCGCACCCCCAAGGAAAACACCGCGATGCTGCGCAACGGTATCCGTCCTGGCAACGGCGGCAACAACCGCTGGACCAGTGTGGTACCCGCCGATGCCAACAGCACCGAGTTCAGCCGCTGGGACATCACGGTCAACACCGCCCAGCCAACCGATGGCACGGGTGACTTCCGCAACGAGGCCAACACGTTCGGTTACATCGTCGAAATCGATCCCTACAACCCGCTGGCCACGCCGCGCAAGCGCACGGCCTTGGGCCGCCGTGCCAACGAGGGCGCCTGGGGCAGCATTCCCAAACAGGGCCGGCCGCTGGCGTTCTACATCGGCTGCGATTCGCGCGGTGAATACGTCTACAAGTTCGTGACCAGCGCCAACTGGGACCCGGCCGACGCCAACACCGGCGGCATGGCGGCGGGCACCAAGTACCTCGACCAAGGCACCATCTACGCAGCCCGCTTCAATGCGGACGGCACCGGTACCTGGGCCAAGCTCGACCTGAGCAACCCCGACGTGGCTGCCGGCTTGCCGGTGACCACGTACAACCCCAACGGGTACACCTTTGAGGACCTGGCCGACATCTGTGTGAACACCCGCCTGGCGGCGGGCGCCGCCGGTGCCACGCGCATGGACCGCCCGGAGTGGACCGCCGTCAACCCCACCAACGGTGAGATCTACATCACCATGACCGAGAACCCGGACCGTGGAAACTCGGGCTTGTCGGGCAACAACATTCCCAACCCGCCGGTGGACGCGGCCAACCCGCGCGCATGGCGCGACACGCGCACCGACAACGCGACCATCCAGCGCGGCAACGTCAACGGCCACATCGTGCGCATCCGGGAAGACGGTGACGACGCCGCTGCCACCACCTTCCGCTGGGACATCTTCCTTTTTGGCGCCCAGGCCGCCCCCGACGACCTGACCACCAACGACTACTACCAGCGCAACGTCAACCTCTCCGGCCTGAGCGGGTTCAATGACCTGTCCAAGCCCGATGGGTGCTGGTTCTCCAAAAAGAGCGGCATCCTCTGGATCCAGACCGACGACAACACCTTCACCGACCAGACGAACGCGATGCTGCTGGCCGCGGTGCCCGGGCGACAAGGTGACGGTGGCGCGGTGGACATCCAGGTGCGCGCTGACGGTCAGGCAGATGCCGCCGCCATCGACCGCACCGTGACCACCTACGCGGGCCGCAAGATGACGGACGCCACCTTCAAGCGTTTCCTGGTGGCACCCAAGGGGGCAGAAATCACCGGCCTCACAGAAACGGCCGACGGCAAGGTGCTGTTCATCAACATCCAGCACCCTGGCGAGAACACGGCTTCGCTGGCTTCGGCGTTCGAGAGCAACTGGCCAGGCAACGGTGGCGGTGTGGCGGCTTACGGCCCCGGCGGCGCGACGGCCCGTCCGCGTTCGGCCACGCTCATGATCACCAAGAACGACGGCGGCGTGATCGGTCTTTGACCAGCAACAACGGGCTCATCCTGCGCTGAGCCCAGGCGCCACTCCCTCCAACCCCAAGGCCCCGACAGGCCTTGGGGTTTTTGCTTTTGGTGGCTTCGTCCATCGCGTGCACAGCCTCGCCCCGCCGACCTGCGCCCGGCAGCGCAGGGGTGTTCGCGCGCGCATTTTGAGAACTAAGGTGATCTTGCCTCGCCGATCCCGGGTCGGTTCAGAGGCGTTCTCAAACCGCCAACAAAGGACATCTCATGTACGACCAAATTGTCAAACCCCAGACCATCGTGCTGGAAAGTGCCCCCTGCAACGATGACAAAGGCCAGTTCGCCAAACTGCCCATCACCTACGAGGAATACGGCACCGCCAAGACCAAAGACGGTCACGACAAGCCCGTGGTCGCCATCCTGCCGTTCTTCCTCGGCAGTGCCCACGCAGCCGGTCACAAGGCCGTCAAGGACAACAAACGCGTGGCACCCGGGTACTGGGACGCGCTCATTGGTCCCGACACCGTGATCAACACGGACACCTACCGTGTCATCAGTTTCGAGCCCTTGATCAACGACAGTTTTCACCCAGGCGTCATCAACCCCACCACCAAGAAACCCTACGGCGGCGCCTTCCCCAATTTCAGCCTCGCAGACGTCTCGCAGATTCAGCGAATGGCGCTTAAACAGCTGGGCGTGGGCCATGTGGACGTGTTGATGGGCGCGTCCATGGGCTCGCTGCAGGCCTGGCATTTCATGGCGCACGAGCCCAGCTACGTGTCCAACATGGTGTTGGTCGTGCCCGGTGGGATGGTGTTGCACCCGAAGACCTTCGTGCTCGCCAGCCAGTGGGTTCAGAAGCTGGAACAGGATCCCGACTGGCACGCGGGTGACTACGGCGCGCTGCCCAAAGAAAAACAGCCGAAAAAGGCGCTGGTGGAAGTGCTGTCCGACTTCTGGTACCGGGTGCAATTCCCGGTGAATCACAGCCTGCTCTACGACCTGAACGACATGGGGTGGGCCGACATGGCGGTGGCTCACCACGCGCTGGATGCCAACGACGCCAAGACCATCGACACGGTGCTGGCCTCGCTCAACACCAGCGACCCGAGGGTGAAGGCGTACAAGCAGTCCCTGACCAGTTTGTGTGCTAAGACCGACCACAACGTGCTGCTGTGGCAGCTTCGGTCGGTGCTGTCTTACAAGCCTCAAACGGCTTTGCAGAAGTCGGAACCTTTCATCCGCCACATGCAGGGCGTTGATGACATGACAGACGCAGCACACGACATGTTGGCCACGACGCGGATCCTGATGATTGCCACCGAAGCCGACGACCTGCTGGACATCGCATCGGTCGACAGCACCATGGGCATGGCCGCCTCGATCGGCTTCGATGCCAGGGTCGTGCGCATGCCTCCTGCCTACACGCACGCCGCCGGGCTCAACACCGCCAGCCCCAACAGCATCCTCGCGTTCAAGAACACCATCGCCCAGTTCCTCAAGCCGCCAGCCAAGCTCTGAAGCGCCGCTCAGGAACCACCGCCCACTTTGCAAGGAGAAACACCATGCCTCAAACCACCGCTCAAGCGGCTGCGCAAAGCGCCGCCACCTTTGTGGACCTCACGCCCGACGACGTACCGGCCATCGTCGTTCACATCCGGACGCTCGGCGAAGCCGACCAGCGACTGCGTTTTGGAGTTCCCGTCAGAGACGCCGATCACGCCGAGAAGATTGCCCGCAGGCTGCTGCAGATGAACACCGTGTTCGGCCTCTGGGACGCATCCCACCAACGGCTGCTGATGCTGGGCAGCTATGGCAAGGCCACGTTGGCGAACGATGCCGTGGAGACCGCATCGAGTGCGCTGCCCGAGGTGCGAGGCGGCATGAGCCAGCGCATGGCGAACTGGCTGTACCCACGGCTGGTTGCGCAGGGCCACAAGCGCATCGAATGGAACTTCTACGCCGACAACGCGGTGGTCACCGCGATCGCGAAAAAGCGCGGCATGAAGGTGGATTGTCGCCAGGGGGAATGCGTGGCCTATTTCGACCTGCAACCCACAGCCGACGCCATCCGCGAGTGGCTGGACGGTCTGGAGCAGTTGCTGGAGGCGGTCCGCAACGAATCCCACACCAGTCCAGGCGCCAAGCTCTGAGCCGGGGCTGAACCCCCGCTTTTCAGCGCACCGCGGCCGGGTGCGCTTCGGGCGGGCGCGTCTCCATGTAGCCGCGCCCGTCTTTCACGCCGGTGCGTCCCGCTATCTGCCAGGCGGTGCGCTGGTTGATCAGGCGGGCGAGAAACTCGATCTCTTCGTCGGTGTGGTTCAGCGCCGGTGCTGGCGTGAGGAATCGCCCAGCCTTGGGTTCGGCCTCTCCCCAGAACGACTGGTGGTAGCTGGAGACCGACTGCGCCCGGTTGCCGCCGGCCTGCATGTCCACCGCGCCGTAGCAGTTGCAGAAGTAGCTGCGGTTGCCCTGTTCGGGGAACACTTCGGTGTAGGTGCCGGTACCGCGGATGCCGGCGGTCAGGGTGGGCGTCACGATGGTGCGGCTGGGGCCTCGACCAAAGGCGCTGCCCACGGCGCCTGTGAGCAAACGCAGCAAGCTCACGGTGTGCAGCGTGATGCCGCGTTCCACCGTGAGGCGGGAATTTTGCCGCACGTGCAGGGCGGCATTGCCCAGCACGAAGGTCAGCCTGGATGCCGGGCCGGTGGCGATCTCGTCACCCGTCTGGATGGTTTGCTGCGGTGACATGCGCTGACCGTTGAGCAGCACATCGCCCACCATGTCCACCACATTGCTGCGCTGCTGTGCCATGGCAGCCGGCAGCCCGCCCATGCCCACCCAGGCGGCCGCAGCCTTGAGGGTGTCGCGGCGCTGGAACCACGTGACTTCCCCCTCTTGACGGCCTTTCAGGGTGTGTTGGGTCATGCTTCTTCTCCGTTGGTGGTGGGCGTTGGTCGCTCGGTCAGCTCAAAACTGTCAACGAAAGTGAAATATATCGAGGTGTGAAACATCGAGGCCATGAAGAGGACAGCCGGATACAAAACGATGTTGAGCGCCTGGGCACCACCCAGCAGCGCGCCCAGCAGGCTCAGGAACAAGCCCACCAACAAGAACACGCCCACCCAGCCCAGGGCATAGAACAGCATGGCGCCCTTGTTGCCCCAGCAGGCCATGAAGCTGAAGAACAGGCTCTTGCCCGGACTCACCCCGTGCCAGTGCACCAGGGCCGGTGCATGCCAGAAGGCCATGACCACCGGCAGGTAGACCACCAGACCGGCGAGCAACCCCTGGTTGGCCAGCGAAGCACGCACCAGCTCGGCCGACACCTCGCCCGCATTCGGATCGACCGCGGGCGCGTCGCCGGCAAACAGCGTGGCCACGCCGAGCACCAGCAGCAGGCCGGCGGCGTACATGGCGCCCAGAACCAGCATGTTGCGGGTCTGTACCGGCTTGCCGCGCAAGCCCGAAATCAGCGTGGACGGCATCGGAAACCGCCCTTGTGTGGCTTCGCGCGTGGCGGCCATGAGGCCCAGCGTGGCCACCGGCACCAGCACCATCGAGATCAGGGTGCCGAGCAGGGGAATGAGCGAGAGCACCGAAACGGTGGCCATGAACATGAAGAACAGGCCGGACATGGCCAGTGGCTGGCGGAAGAAGGTCTTCACGCCCAGCTTGACCCACTGCAGGCCGACTCGGGCGGGAACGAGGTGGAGTTTCATGCGGTCTGTGGTTGAAGCGCCGTGGCGGGCGCCGCGGCATCCAGCAGCTGGGCCGACAAGTCGCCAGCGTGGCTGACGCGGTCGCGCAGCACGCGCTCAAAATGGGTGGGGTCGTGGGGCTGAAGCATCGCGGCTTCGCGCGGCAGGTGCAGGTCCCACAGGCGGGAAATCCAGAAGCGCAAGGCGCCAGCGCGCAGCAGGGCCGGCAGCAAACTGCGTTCGGCCGCGCTCAAGGGTCGCACCGCCTGGTAGGCCGCGAGGAAGGCCCGGGCGCGGGCGGCATCGTGGCTGCCGTCGGTGGCGTCCTGGCGGTGGTGCACGCACCAGTCGTTGAGGCAGACCGCGATGTCGAACAGGAAGGTGTCGCAGCCGGCGAAGTAAAAGTCGAAGAAACCGGTGAGTTCGCCAGCCTCGAACATCACGTTGTCGCGGAACAGGTCGGCGTGGATCGGGCCGCGGGGGAGTGCGGTGTAGGCCGGGCTGGCCGCCACGTGGTTCTGGTAGGCCAGTTCGGTGCGGATCAGGTCGGCCTGCGGCACGCTCAGAAACGGCAGCACCACCGGCACGGTCTCGTTCCACCAGGGCAGGCCGCGCAGGTTGGGCTGGCTCATGGAGAAGTCGCGACCGGCCAGGTGCATGCGCGCCAGCATGGTGCCCACCGCCTGGCAGTGCGCCACGCCGGGCGCCAGTTCGCTTTTGCCGCGCAGCTTGTCCACCACGGCGGCGGGCTTGCCCTGCAACGTGTGCAGGATCTCGCCGCTGGGGGTCGCCGCCGGGTCGGGCACCGGGATGCCTCGGGCGGCCAGGTGCTTCATGAGGTGCAGGTAGAACGGCAACTGCTCGAAGCCCAGCCGCTCGAACACGGTGAGCACATGCTCCAGCGTGGCGCCGTCGCGCTCGCTGGTGACGAAATAGTTGGTGTTTTCAATGCCACCCTGGATGCCCCGCAGCTCGGTGAGGTCGCCCAGATTCAGGGTGTGCAGCAGGGCAGCGGCTTGCGCAAACGCGACTTCGGTGTAAACGGCCATGAAACCAAGGATCAGAAATTCAGGATGCGCCAGCTGCTTCGACCGGCGTTGCCGGTGCGTTTGCCACCCGTTTCGCTGCTGGCCGCGCCGTTCGTGTCGGGGTTGATCTGGTAGGCCGGCGCGCCGTTTTTGGGTTGCACCTCGATGCTTTTGGTCTCACCGCCCACGCGCACCTCGTCGATGCGGGTGAGGGCATCTTCGTTGGTGATCCGCTCGATCCGGTCGCGCGGCGAGATCGGCTGCGGGCCCTGCTCCACCGGGGGCGTCTGGCTCCAGGCGGCCGGGGCCAGGAGGATGCCCGTCAACAGGGCGAGGGCGGGCAGCAGGCGTGGAGTGTGGGCGTTCATGCCGCATTGTAGGCAGGCGGGGGCCCCAAGGCGCAGCCGGGGCCATCGGCCAGACCCGCGGGCGGGGGCCGATCTCCCCGACAATGCGCCCATGTCCGACGCTTCATCCCCCACCCCCACCCTCTTGCTGGTCGACGGCTCCAGCTACCTTTACCGTGCGTTCTTCGCAGGTGGCGAAGCCATGAGCACGACCCTCCCCGATGGCACCGAGCTCAAAACGGGCGCCATCCGCATCATGATCAACATGATGCAGAAGCTGCGCAAGGACGTGCGGGCCGACTACGCCGCCTGCGTGTTCGACGCCAAGGGACCGACCTTCCGGGATGCGCTGTACCCGGACTACAAGGCCAACCGCTCGCCCATGCCCGACGACCTGCGTGCGCAGATCGGACCCATCCACGAGGTGGTCAAGCTGCTGGGCTGGAAGGTGCTGGACGTGCCCGGCGTGGAGGCCGACGACGTGATCGGCACGCTCGCCCATGTGGCTTCCCAGCAGGGCATCAACTGCATCATCTCCAGCGGCGACAAGGACCTGAGCCAGCTGGTCAACGAGCACATCACGGTGATCGACACCATGAACGACCGGCGGCGCGACATCGCCGGCGTGACGTCGGAATTCGGTGTGCCGCCCAGCCTGATGCTGGACTACCAGACCCTGGTGGGCGACCAGGTGGACAACGTGCCCGGCGTACCCAAAGTGGGCCCGAAGACGGCGGTGAAGTGGCTGCAGGAATACGGCTCGCTGGAGGCGCTGGTGGCGCGCGCGGGTGAAATCAAAGGCGTGGCGGGTGAAAACCTGCGCAACGCACTCGACTGGCTGCCCAAAGGGCGTGAACTGCTCACCATCAAGACCGATTGCGACCTGAGCGACCACATGGAAGGCTTGCCCTCGCTGGAGGCCATTTCGATCGGAGGACAGGATTCCGAAGCGCTCAGGGCGTTCGGCGAAAAGTATGGGTTCAAGGGTCTGGTGAAGACGCTGATGCAGCTTGATGTGCCGCCTGAGCGGATCGAGCAGCACCCGGCTCCCGCCCAAGGCAAGGCCCGCAACGACGCACCGGGGCTGTTCGACGAGCCCGACCTCAGCGGCAGCGCGCAGCGCACCACCAACCTGCAGTACGACACCATCCTGACCTGGGCGATGTTCGACGACTGGCTGCAGCGTTTGCAGGCGGCCGACCTGGTGGCGCTGGACACCGAAACCACCTCGCTCGACGAGATGCGCGCCGAGATCGTGGGCCTGAGCTTCAGCGTGACGCCGGGCGAAGCGGCTTACATCCCCCTGCGACACAGCGGGCCCGATGCGCCCGAACAGCTACCGTTCGACGAGGTGCTCGCCAGGCTCAAACCCTGGCTGGAAGACCCGAAACACGCCAAGCTCGGCCAGCACGTGAAGTACGACCGCCACGTGTTCGCCAACCACGGCATCGAGGTGCAGGGTTATGTGCACGACACCATGCTGCAGAGCTATGTGCTGGAAGTGCACAAGCCGCACGGCCTGGCCAGCCTGGCCTTGCGCCACCTGGGCCGCCAGGGCATCAACTACGAAGACCTGTGCGGCAAAGGGGCGCACCAGATCCCGTTTGCGCAGGTCGACGTGGCCAAGGCGGCCGAGTATTCGTGCGAAGACAGCGACCAGACGCTGGATGTGCACCGCGTGCTGTGGCCCCAACTGCAGGCCAACAGCCAGCCTGGTAAAGGGCTGAAGTTCATCTACGAGCTCGAGATCGCCAGCAGCGAAGCGCTCTACCGCATCGAGCGCAACGGTGTCTTGATCGACGCGCCCACCCTCGCCAAACAAAGCCACGAACTCGGTTCGCGCATCCACGCGCTGGAGCAGGAGGCTTACGAGATCGCCGGTCAGCCGTTCAACCTGAGCAGCCCCAAACAACTGGGCGAGATCTTTTTTGACAAGCTGGGCCTGCCGGTGATCAAGAAGACCGCCACCGGTGCGCGCAGCACCGACGAGGAAGTGCTGGAAAAGCTGGCCGAAGACTACCCGCTGCCGGCCAAGATCCTGGAGCACCGGGGCCTCTCCAAGCTCAAGGGCACCTACACCGACAAGCTCGCGCAGCTGGCCCACTCCGGGACTGGGCGCGTGCACACGCACTACGCGCAGGCCGTGGCCGTGACCGGGCGCCTGTCCAGCAACGACCCCAATCTCCAGAACATCCCCATCCGCACGCCCGAAGGCCGGCGTGTGCGCGAGGCCTTCGTGGCGCCCGCCGGGTACGTGATCGCCAGTGCCGACTACTCGCAGATCGAGCTGCGCATCATGGCCCACATCAGCGGCGACGAAGCGCTCTTGCGCGCATTTCACGAAGGCATTGACGTGCACCGCGCCACCGCCGCCGAGGTGTTCGGCGTGGACGCAGCGCAGGTGAGCAGCGAGCAGCGCCGCTACGCCAAGGTGATCAACTTCGGCCTGATCTACGGCATGAGCGCCTTCGGTCTGGCCAAGGCCCTGGCCATCGACAACACGGCGGCCAAGAACTACATCACGCGCTACTTCGAGCGCTTCGCGGGTGTGAAGCGGTACATGGACGACACGCGCGAACAGGCCAAGGTCCAGGGCTACGTGGAAACCGTGTTCGGTCGCCGCCTGGTGCTGCCCGACATCCAGAACGCCAAAGGCGCAAAGCTGTCGGCGCTGGAGCGCCAGGCGGTCAACGCGCCCATGCAGGGCACGGCGGCCGACCTCATCAAGCTCAGCATGGTGGCGGTGCAGAAGGCGCTGGACGAACAGCAGCGCGGCACCAAGATGGTCATGCAGGTGCACGACGAACTGGTGTTCGAAGTGCCCGAGGCCGAGGTGGACTGGCTCAAGGCCGAGATCCCTCGCCTGATGGCGGGCGTGGCCGAACTCAAGGTGCCTCTGCTGGCTGAAGTGGGTGTGGGTCCGAACTGGGACCAGGCCCATTGAGATGAGGCTCTCGCGGCGCGCGGTTCTGTCGGCCGGCCTCGCGGTGGCGGGCTGGCCCGCTTGGGCGCAGACCGACGACAAGTGGGGTGCGCGGCGTGGCTACCCCGAGAGCCGATCGAGTTTCGAGCGCTTGCCCGAGTTCCGTGTGGGCAACTACTCGGGCGGTCACGAGCGCTACATCCGTCACCACGTCATCCACGCCCGCGACCGGTCAGCGGCCTGGAGCGACGCGCCGGTGAACGATTTCCGCTACCGCTCCGGGCTGTCCCAAAGATCGCCGGATGCCTATCTCGAGCAGTGGCCTGTCACCGGCCTGTTGATCGCGCGGGACCACCAGATCCTGTTCGAGCGTTACCGTTTCGAGCGCCAGCCGGCCATGCGCCTGCAGAGCTGGTCCATGGCCAAGAGCGTCACCTCGCTGTTGCTGGGCATCTGCCTGGACCGGGGGCTCATGGCCTCGTTCGACGACCTGGCGGCGCGCTACGTGCCCGAACTCGCCGGCACCCTGCACGGCGAGACTTCGCTGCGCCATTTGTCCAACATGTGCAGCGGCGCCGACGTGGTGCACGCGCGCGACAACGCCGTGCTGTACCCCGGTGCGTTGTTGGGGCGGGACCCGGACATCGCGCGCACGGTGGCGGGCTGGAACCGGCGCAGCGAACCCGCCGGCACGCGCTTCAACTACAACGAACTGTGCGCGCTGACGCTGGGCATGGTGATTCGCCGCGCCACCGGGGGATCGCTGTCGACGTTCGCCGAGCAGGCGCTGTGGCAACCCCTGGGTGCCGAGGCATCAGCCACCTGGTTCACCGATGCGCGCGGCGCCGAGTTCAACAGCATCGGTTTCGCCGCGCGGTTGCGCGATTGGGCTCGGCTGGGTCAGCTGGTGGCCCAACGCGGGCGTGGCCCCGACGGCCGCGCCATCGTCAGCGAAGCTTGGATCAACGAATGCACCTCGTGGAGCGAGGCGGACGCCCCGGTGCGCCACGGGCGGGTCCGCCTGACCCAGGGTTACAAGGCCTTGTTCTGGCACACGCGTCCCGACGGTTCGCGACCGGCCATGCACGGCCACCACGGCCAGCGCGTGCTGATCGACCTGCCCAGCCGCACCGTGCTCGTGCACACCGCGGTCGACCAGGACGGCGCGTGGGAGCATGAGCTGCTGGACATGTTCGACGCCGCCACGCGACTTTAGGGCGCATGGCAGACTGCAAAGCCTCGACCTTCAACAGGAGACACACCATGCTCAACGAGCAACATGCCCAGGATCTCGGCGCCTTGCTGCCCGGCCAGTCGAACGAACACGGCACCACCCGCCGCACCGCGCTCAAGGCCGCGCTCGGTGTGGGCTACGCGGCGGCTGCCGCCCCCTTGATGGCGCAGACCGCCATCCGCACCCCGTCCGAGGGCCTCACGGTGGGCGAGGTGATGATCGACGTCAACGGCGACAAGATGCCCGCCTACCGCGCTGCACCCGCCGGCAAGACCGGCCTGCCGGTGGTGCTGGTGTTGTCGGAAATTTTCGGGGTGCACGAGTACATCGCCGACACCGCGCGCCGTTTTGCCCGGGCGGGCTACATGGCCATTGCTCCGGAGTTGTTTGTGCGCCAGGGCGATGCCCAGAGTTATGGCGAGTTGGCCAAGCTGATCGCCGAGGTGGTGTCCAAGGTGCCCGACGCACAGGTGATGGCCGATCTGGACGCGGCGGTGAAATGGGCGGCGGCCAACGGAGGCGATGCGTCCAAAGTGGGCGTGACCGGCTTTTGCTGGGGCGGACGCCAGACCTGGCTCTACGCGGCCCACAACCCGGCGGTGAAAGCCGGCGTGGCCTGGTACGGCCGCCTGGTGGGCGATGTCACGCCGCTGAGCCCCAAGCACCCGGTCGACGTGGCCGCCCAGCTCAAGGGCCCGGTGCTGGGCCTCTACGGCGGGGCCGACACCGGCATCCCGCTTGACACGGTTGATAAGATGAAGGCTGCTTTGGCGGTGGGCAGTCCGGCTGCCAAAGCGTCGACCTTTGTGGTCTACCCCGGCGCACCGCACGCCTTCCACGCCGACTACCGACCCAGCTTCCAGAAGGAGCCGGCCGAAGACGGCTGGAACCGTGCCCTGGCGTGGTTCCAGCAGCACGGTGTGGCCTGAGCCGCCACGCCCCGGGGAGCCAAGGCCGCTGAACAGCGGCCTTTTTTTGTGGATGAACTGAAAAGAACAACATGACCTTGTTGGCGATCCTGATGGGCACCGTGGCAGCGGGCGTGGGCAGTGTGTGGCTGGCCGCGCTGATGGCCTTTGCCATGTTGGCGCGCTTCACCCAGCACATGCTCAGCATGGCCGCCGGCGCGCTCATGGCCACGGCCTTCATGCACCTGCTGCCCGAGGCCTTCGAGAGCGAGGCCGGCGCCCACGAGCTGTTTGCCATGTTGCTGGGCGGGCTGGTGTTTTTCTTCCTGCTCGACAAGGCCGAGCTGTGGCACCACGGGCACGAGCACAACCACGGGCCGGCGCAGGAAACCGGCCATGGCGGCCACGCCCACCACCATGGACACAGCCACGCGCACCACGACCATGGCCCGCGCTCGGGCGGCTGGGCCGTGCTGGCCGGTGACAGCGTGCACGCGTTTGGCGACGGCATCCTGATCGCCTCCGCCTTTCTGGCCGACATGCGCCTGGGCGTGATCACCTCACTGGCGGTGCTCGCGCACGAGGTGCCGCACCACATCGGCGACCTCGTGGTGTTGCGCCACACCTCGGGCACCTCGCGGGCTGCGCTGGTCAAGGTGTCGCTCGCCGGCACCGTCACCGCGCTCGGTGGCGTGGTGGGCTATTTCCTGGTGACGCAGCTGCAGGACTACCTGCCGTTCTTCCTGGTGGCCGCGTCCAGCAGCTTTGTTTATGTGGCGCTGGCCGACCTGATTCCGCAGTTGCAGAAACAGCTGGGCTTTCGGGACACGGTGTCCCAGGTGGCCTGGTTGCTGGCGGGCATCGCGCTGGTCACACTCGTGAGCAGCCTGGCCCACTGAACCTCACGCGGACGGTGCCTCACCGAGCGAAAAACTGAAAGTGGCGCCTTCGCCGGGCGCGGCGGTGGCGGTGATGTCGCCCCCGTGGCGCTCGATGATGCGGCGCACGGTGGCCAGACCGATGCCGGTGCCTTCAAACTCGCTGGCCATGTGCAGGCGCTGGAAAGGTTTGAACAGCTTGGCGGCGTAGGCCATGTTGAAACCCACGCCGTTGTCGCGCACAAAAAACCGGGGTTGGCCGGTGCCCTCGGCCACGACGCAGCCGAACTCGATCACGGCCTCGGGCTGGTCACGGGTGTACTTGAGGGCGTTGCCCAGCAGGTTTTCCAGCGCAATGCGCGCCAGTTGTGGGTCGCACTGTGCGGTCAGCCCCTCGGCGACATGGCGGCGCACCGTTCGTTGTGCGTGTTCAACCAGCCGCTCGTTGAGGATGCTGCTGGCCAGGGCGCTCAGGTCCACCCGCTGGCGCTCCAGCGGCGCCTGGCTCACGCGCGCCAGCGCCAGCAGGGCGGAAATCAGCGAGCCCATGCGGGCGGTGGACGACAACACCCGGTCAAACATGTCCCGCTCTTCGGCACTCAGGCGCTCCCCCATCTGTTCCTCCATCAGGCGGGTGAAGCCGTCAATGGAGCGCAGCGGGGACTTCAGGTCGTGCGACACCGTGTAGGCAAAGGAGTCGAGTTCGGCGTTGAGTTTTTGGAGGTCGGCGGTGCGCTCGCGCACGCGTTGTTCCAGTGTTTCTGTCAGGCGCTGAATCTCGCGATCGCGGTGCAGGCGCACCAGCTCGGCGTTGGCGCGGCTGGCAAAAATCGAGACCAGCGCCTGCATGTCTTCGCGCAGCTCGAGGGGCTTGCGCCACATCGCAAACAGGATGCCGATGGGCGTGCCGTCGGCATCGCGCAGCGCCTGGCCAAGATAGGACTGGAAACCTTCGCGGTTGATGCCCCGGGCGTTGGGAAAACCCTGCGGCAGGCCCTGAGCGCAGACGAACACGTCTTTCTGTTTCAGCGTTTCTGCACACGGCGTGTTGACCGTCTCGAAGCTGAAGATGGGCAGGGGTCGGGCATCTTTCCAGATCGACAGCACGTCCACTTCCTGCGTGTCCCTGCATTCCCCGATGACCACCATGTCGCACTCGATGGCTTCGGACAGGTGGCGCGTGAGGGCCGTGAAGAAAGCCTCGCCGGTTTCGGCCGCCACGCCCCGCGCCACGTTGAGCAGCAGGGACTCGCGCCGCTTCTCGGCCGCGATGTTGACGGTGCACGAGAGGATGCAGGCCTCGCCATCGATTTCGATCAGCTCGGCCCACAGCCGGGTGTCCACGAGGCTGCCGTCCTTGTGGCGCATGAGCGTGTCGAAGCTGTTGATCCGGCCGTCGCGCAGCAGTTGGGCCACGAACTGCTCACGATCGGCGGGCGAGAGCCAGGCACCGACCTCGACCGAAGTCTTGCCCATCAGCTCGTCCGGGAGCATGCCCTGCACGCGGTCCTGGGCCTGGTTGATCTCCAGAAAGCTACCGTCGCTCAGGCGGGTGATGGTGAGGTTCAGCGGGCTGAAGTTGAAGGCCTTGGCGAAGCGTTCTTCCGAGCGCCGCAGCCGGTCCATGGCCTCGGCTTGCGCGCTCACGTCGGTCACGGTGGTGATGATCAGCTTGTCCTCACGGTCGGTGCCCATCTCGCTGGAGATGAGCGCCTCGAACACCGTGCCGTCGCTGCGACGACCCTGGACCGAAAACTGATCGACGTGTCGTTCGGCGTACAGCCGCTGCAGGTAGGTCTCGCGCTGGGCCGGATCGGCCCACAGAAAGTGTTCCTGGCGACCGAGAACCTGTTCGCGCGCATAGCCGTAGCTGCGCTCGAACGCGGGATTCACATCGAGGATGGAACCGGTGCGTGCCGACTGGGCCAGCATGGGGCTTGGGCTGGTGCGGAAGATGCGCGCAAAGCGCTCCAGGCTGCGGTCCCGCTCCTGTTCGGTGGCCTTGCGGCGCTCGAACTCCTGCGTCTTGAGCCGGATGGCCCGGTTGGTCCTCACCCGGCTGTGGTGGACCATGAGTGCGCACACCAGGACGGTCGCCGAGTGCGTGATCCACACGCGCAAGCTGACGCTGAAGTCGGGTCTGGCGGTCAGCAGTCCGTTGGCTTCTGCCCAGGTCAGCATGCCCAGCGAGCCGATGCTGGCCACCGTGGTCATGACCAGTGCCTTGCGCCCCAGAAAGATGCCGGCACCCACCACCGCGCCCATGAAGAGAAAGCCCACGGCGGTTCGCACCGAGCCGTAGGTGACGGCGGAGAAGATGGCCGCGCCAAGCACGGCGGCCACGATGGCGTGCGCCACGTAGCGCGTGCGGCCGGTGCGCGAGAGCCCATAGCTCAGCCAGGCCACGACCGTGAGCCCACCGGCGACCCAGCCCTCGTGCTGACCCGGAGAGGCGAGCATGAGTTCCAGCACCAGCACCACCAGTCCTGCGATGCCGATCACGAGCGACAGCAGGGTCAGCGCGGCGGTGCGGTCCTGGTCGCCCAGGATGTCGAGGGCTGCGTCGTCGTACGGCTGCATGGTGATGGAAACGGAAGGTGCCGGAACCGGGTCGTCGTCAGCTGGCAGCGCAGGGTGCGCCGGGCGTGTTGCACCACTCGCTCCAGCTGCCTGGGTAGAGCGCGGTGCGCCCCAGGCCCGCAATCTCCATGGCGAGCAGGTTGGGGATGGCGCTCACCCCGCTGCCGCAGTGGTGCACCACGCTGGCCGGGGCGCGCCCGGCGAGCAGGTGTTCAAACTCGGCGCGCAGCTGGGACGCCGGTTTGAATCGGCCATCGGGGCCCAGGTTCTCGGCAAACGGGCGGTTCAATGCCCCCGGAATATGGCCAGCCACCGGGTCGAGCGGCTCCATTTCACCCCGGAAGCGGGCCCCTGCCCGCGCGTCGATCAGGGTCTGCGTGGGGCGCCCCAGTGAGTCCTGGAGGCTGCGGGTGGAAGCGGTCGCGGCGGCGGCGGGTTGGAGGGTGAAATGACCGGGTTCGGGCGCGGGCGCTGGCCCGCTGACCACGGCGCCGCCCGATGCCTTCCATGTCGCGAGCCCGCCGTCCAGCACGGCCACCGCTTCATGGCCGCACCACTTGAGCATCCACCACAGGCGACCACAGTAATTGGCCCCCTGACGGTCCAGCACCACCACCTGCATGCCGTCGGTCAGGCCGAGAGCGGCCATGCGCTTCGCGAACGTTTCGCGCGAAGGCAGGGGGTGACGGCCACCGCTGGCGCGGTCGTCGCCGGTTTTGTCGCTGAGGTGGCGGTCCAGGTGCACATGAACCGAACCCGGGATGTGTTCCTCTGCGAACTGTGCTTCGCCTGCGTCGGGCTTCATCAGGTCGAAGCTGCAATCGAAAATGAGCGGCGCAGCGCCTTCCGACAGGCATTGTTGCAACTCGCGGGCAGAGATCAGGGTGGTGAACATGCGCGCATTGTGCTTCAGGTTCCCGGGGCGTCAGTGTTCCTCGGCGGGCGCGTTGGGCACGGCACGGGCACGCAACGCCGTGGCGGTGATGCCGCTGACGATGATCAGACCCATGCCCAGCCAGCCCACCAGGGGCAACTGGTCGCCAAAAATGGTGAGGCTGTAAAGCGCCGCAAAGACGATGCCCGAGTACTGCAGGTTGGCCACCACCATGGTGGCACCGCTGGAATAGGCGCGTGTCATGCAGAGTTGTCCGAACACCGCGAGCAGTCCGATCGGCAGCAGCCAGAGCGCGCTGGGCCAGTGCCATTCGCTCGCACCCGCGAACGCCATGCCCAGCGCACCGGCGATCACCGCGCCCACGGAGAAATAAAACACCGTGCGCCCTTCGGGTTCACCGGCGCGGGCCAGTGCCGCCACCTGGAGGTAGGCAAAGGCCGAAAAGATGCCGGACATCAGACCGACCAGTGCACCGACCGCCTGCCCCTCACCCAGCGTGGGCCGCAGCATCATGGCCACGCCACCGAAGCCTGCCAGCACCGCCAGGAACAGTGGCGACTGCTGCCGTATTGGTGCGTTGCGTCCCTGCACCAGCAGCGCACCCCCGAGCAGAAAGGCCGCGATCCACACACTGCTCATGTAATTCAACGTCATGGCCGTGGCCAGCGGCAGCACCGCGATGGCGTAGAACCAGGACGTGAGTGCGGTCACGCCCACCACGCTGCGCCACAGATGCATCATGGGCAGGCTGGTGCCGAGCGCGACGCCTTGCACACGGGTGAGGCCAACCAGAAACACCACGCCCACCAGACCACGGTAGAAGACGATCTCGAAGCTGTTGAAGTGGGTCGATGCAAACTTGATGCACACACCCATGGTGGCAAAAAACAGCGACGCCAAGACCATCCAGAGAGCCTGCACGTATCAGGCCCCAGGCGGTGTGGTCAAGGTCATCTTCCGTGCATACCACTCGTGGAAGTGCTGCATGCCGTCTTCCATCGGGCTTTGATAAGGGCCGACCTCGTTGTCGCCTCGCGCCAGCAGCGCCTTGCGCCCGGCGTCCATGCGCTCGGCGATCTCGTCGTCTTCCAGGCAGGTCTCCATGTAGGCTGCGCGCTGGGCTTCGACAAAGTCGCGTTCGAAAGCAGCGATCTCTTCGGGGTAGTAGAACTCGACCATGTTGATGGTCTTGTCCACACTCACCGGGTGCAGGGTCGAGACCGTGAGCACGTGCGGGTACCACTCCACCATGATGTGCGGGTAGTAGGTGAGCCAGATCGCGCCGTGCTCGGGCATTTGCCCCTGTCGGTATTGCATGAGCTGTTCGTGCCAGCGCTGGTAGACCGGGCTGCCGGCCTTGCCCAGCAGGTTGGCCGGCCCCACGGTTTGCACCGAGTACTCGGGTTTGAGTTCCCAGCGCAGGTCTTCGCAGGTGACGAAGCCACCCAGGCCCGGGTGGAAAGGTGCCACGTGGTAGTCCTCCAGGTAGACCTCGATGAAGGTCTTCCAGTTGTAGTTGCACTCGTGCAGCTCCACGTGGTCGAGCACCATCCCGTCGAAATCGAGCGCGGCGCGCGGGCCCATGTTCGCGAGGTCGGCGGCCACGTCGCGGCCGTTGTCTTCAAACAGCAAGCCGTTCCACTCGCGCAGCGGGTAGTTGTTGAGGTTGAGACACGGGTCTTTCTCGAAGTGGGGCGCGCCCAGCAACTGTCCGGCCTGGCCACCCTGGACGCCGCTGTAGGTCCAGCGGTGCAGGGGGCAGACGATGTTGCCGCCCGCGCTGCCGCTGCGGGTTTCCTGCAGGTTGCCGCGGTCCTTGAGGATGATGGCCTGGCGGTGCCGGCAGACGTTGGAGACGAGTTCGACACCGCTGGCCGTGCGCACCAGCGCCCGGCCACCGGCTTCTTGCGGGAGGGCGTGGTAGTCCCCCACGTTGGGGACGGCGAGTTGGTGCCCCACATACCGGGGCCCGCGCTGGAAGAGGACTTCCTTTTCGCGCTGGAACAGCGCCTCGTCGAAGTAACTGGAAACCTGAAGTTGGCTTGCGGCCTGCTGCAGTTGAAGACTTAAATCAGACATCGTGGTCCTGACCTAGAGACTCCCCCTATGAAGGGGCAGGGTAAGCGCTGTGCTCGTGAGACGAATTCGCGCGGGATGGGTGGAGTGGTGCGTCCCTCCGGGCGTTGGAAGCCCGTCAGTGATGAAAAGGGGCGGATTCTACCCCCCGGGGCAGTATCCGATGCCCGGCGCCGGTATGCAAAAGCGTGGCCACTTTAGAATGAACCACGTGAACGAACCCATCCCCACCGTGCCCCGAACCCCCAAGACCACTGCCGCGGCCTCTGCCGCCGACACCGCGCCGATCGCCATCAGCTACGAAGCGGCGTTGCAGGAACTGGAACAACTCGTGTCCCAGCTCGATGCCGGCCAGTTGCCCCTGGACCAATTGCTCACGCGCTACCAGCGTGGCGCCGAACTGCTGGCTTTCTGCCGTGCGCGCCTTGAGGCGGTTGAGAACCAGATCCAGGTGCTCGAAGGCGGTGAACTCAAACCCTGGGACGCCGCATGAGTGTCGTGCCGACTTCTGAAACCACCGCGGCCTTTGCCGGTTGGCGTGAGGCGCAACAAGCGCGGGTGGAACAAGCGCTGTCGCAGTGGGTGCCGTCCGAGGCGCCCGCCGGTCTCGGCGTGGCCATGCGCTACGCGGTGCTGGACGGCGGCAAGCGCTTGCGCCCGCTGCTCGCGTTGGCCACCTGCGAGGCGTTGGGCGGGTTGCCGGATGCGGCTCTGCGCGCGGCGTGCTCGGTGGAATTGATCCATGCCTATTCGCTCGTGCACGACGACATGCCCTGCATGGACAACGATGTGTTGCGCCGCGGCAAGCCGACCGTGCACGTGCAGTTTGGTGAGGCCCAGGCCTTGCTCGCCGGTGACGCACTGCAGGCCCTCGCCTTCGAACTGCTGGTGCCTGACGACGACAGCGTGCCACCTGCCATGGCCGCGCGTCTGTGCCGTTTGCTGGCCCTGGCAGCAGGCTCCGGCGGCATGGCCGGGGGCCAGGCCATCGATCTGGCCAGCGTGGGTCAGGCCCTGGATCAACCTGCCCTGGAGGCCATGCACCGCCACAAGACCGGCGCCCTGCTGCAGGCCAGTGTGATGATGGGAGCGGCCACCGCGCAGGTGTCGCCACCGACCGCATCCAGGCTGATGGAGTACGGTGCATGTCTCGGACTGGCCTTCCAGGTGGTGGACGACATCCTTGACGTGACCGCCGATTCGGCTACGCTGGGAAAGACGGCTGGCAAAGATGCCGCCGCCGACAAGCCCACCTTTGTGTCCCTGATGGGGCTGGCGGCCGCTCAGGCCTACGCCGATCGCGTGCTCGAGCAGGCTCACGAGGCCTTGCGGCACAGCGGCATTCAACAGCCCGGCACCCTGCACGCCCTGGCCGACTGGGTGGGTCGTCGCGCCTCCTGAGGCCCAATGGCCCTGTTCAATCATTCATGACCCGAGCATCCTTGCCCATGAGTTCCCTGCTGTCTTCCATCGAGTCTCCGGCCGACGTGCGTCGCTTGAGCCGCGCGCAGTTGTTGCCATTGGCAGACGAGCTGCGCAACTACCTCTTGCAAAGCGTGGCGCGAACCGGTGGCCATCTGAGTTCCAACCTCGGCACCGTGGAGCTCACGCTCGCGCTGCACTACGTGTTCAACACCCCCGAGGATCGCCTGGTCTGGGACGTGGGTCACCAGACCTATCCGCACAAGATCCTGACCGGCCGGCGCGACCGCATGAGCACGCTGCGCCAGCTGGGCGGTATCAGCGGTTTCCCACGCCGCTCGGAAAGCGAGTTCGACACCTTCGGCACCGCGCACTCGTCCACCAGCATCTCCGCCGCGCTCGGCATGGCCATGGGCGCCAAGATCAAGGGTGAGCAGCGCAACGCCGTGGCCATCATTGGCGATGGGGCCATGACCGCCGGCATGGCGTTCGAAGCACTCAACAACGCCGGGGTCGCCGAGGGCCGTCTGCTCGTGGTGCTCAACGACAACGACATGTCGATCTCGCCACCCGTGGGCGCCCTCAACCGCTACCTCGCCCAGCTCATGAGCGGGCAGTTTTACTCCGCTGCGAAAAACGTCGGCAAGCAGGTCCTCAAGGGTGCGCCGCCCTTGTTTGAACTCGCCAAGCGCCTGGAAGAGCAAGCCAAGGGCATGGTGGTGCCGGCCACGCTGTTCGAGAAATTCGGATTCAACTACATCGGCCCCATTGACGGGCACGATCTGAATTCGCTCATCCCCACGCTGGAAAACATCCGCCACCTGCTGGAAACCGACAGCGGGCCGCAGTTTCTGCACGTGGTGACGAAAAAAGGCCAGGGCTACAAGCTCGCCGAGAACGACCCGATCGCGTACCACGGCCCGGGCACGTTTGACCCGGCGGTGGGCATCGTCAAGTCGACCGCAGCGCCCAAGACCACCTTCACCCAGGTGTTTGGTCAGTGGCTGTGCGACATGGCCGCGGCCGACGAGCGACTGGTGGGCATCACGCCCGCCATGCGCGAAGGCTCGGGCATGGTCGAGTTCGAGCGCCGTTTTCCCAAGCGCTATTTCGACGTCGGCATCGCCGAGCAACACGCCGTGACCTTTGCCGCCGGACTGGCGTGTGAAGGCCTCAAGCCTGTGGTCGCGATCTACTCGACCTTCCTGCAGCGCGGATACGACCAGCTCATCCACGACGTGGCGTTGCAAAACCTGCCCATGGTGTTTGCGCTGGACCGCGCGGGCCTGGTGGGGGCCGATGGCGCCACCCACGCGGGTGCTTACGACATCGCCTACCTGCGCTGCATTCCCAACATGGCGATTGCCTGTCCTGCGGACGAGGCCGAGTGCCGCCAGTTGTTGTCGACCGCGCATGCGCAAAACCAGCCGGTGGCGGTGCGCTACCCGCGCGGTGCCGGTGTGGGCGCGACGATCCCTGTCAGCCTGGACGGCCTGCCCTTCGGCAAGGGAGAAGTGCGTCGTCGGGGCAAAGGCATTGCCATCCTGGCGTTCGGCACGTTGCTGCACCCCGCGCTGGCCGCCGCTGAAAAGTTGGGCGCCAGCGTGGCCAACATGCGCTGGGCCAAGCCATTGGACGTGGAGCTGCTGCGCGAACTGGCCGCTTCGCACGAGGCGCTGGTCACGGTGGAGGAGGGCTGCCTGCCCGGCGGCGCGGGCAGCGCGGTGATGGAGGCCCTGCAGTCCGAAGGCATCAACGTGCCGGTGCTCGCGCTGGGCTTGCCCGACGAGTTCTCGGAGCACGGCGATCCCGGCAAGCTGCTCGCCGCGCTGGGCCTCGATGCCGCCGGCATCGAAGCGTCCATTCGCGCCCGCTTCGAATCGCTGCTGCACGCCGCACCCGGTTTGAAGGTCGTGGGCTGAGCGGCTCCGGCGGTTTCTGATCACGGCCTCGGACGAAGGCCGTCGTGCGAGGGAAAACCCCGGGGCTTTGCCGAGGGGGCGTTCCTACAATTTCCATGGACTTGACAAGGCCCTCACCTCACTTGTCGGGCCGGATGTTTCCCATCAACCATGGAGTCAATCAAATGGATCGTCGTTCAATGATCAAGCACGCCGGCGTGGCCGGTGTGCTGGCAGCTGGTGCCGCCCCCGCGGTGCACGCTCAGGCCGCCATCCGCTGGCGGCTGGCTTCCAGCTTCCCCAAGGCGCTCGACACCATTTATGGTGCGGCCGACGTGTTCGCCAAGAAGGTGGGCGAAATGTCGGGCGGCAAGTTTTCGATCTCCGTGCATCCCGGTGGCGAGCTCATGCCCGCTTTCGGTGTGGTCGATGGTGTGCAGGAGGGGACCGTGGAGTGTGCCCACACCGCGCCCTACTATTTCTTCGGCAAGGACGACACCTTCGCGCTGGACTGCGCGATTCCTTTCGGCCTCAACAGCCGCCAGATGACGGCCTGGATGTACGAAGGCAACGGCATGAAGCTGTTCCGCGAGTTCTACACGGACTACAACATCGTCAACTTCCCCATGGGCAACACCGGCGCCCAGATGGGCGGCTGGTACCGCAAGGACATCAAGACGCTGGCCGACATCAACGGCTTGAAGATGCGCATCGGCGGTTTTGCCGGCAAGGTGTTCAGCACCATGGGTGGTGTGCCGCAGAACATTCCGGCTGGCGAGATCTACCAGGCACTGGAGAAGGGCACCATCGACGCCACCGAGTGGGTCGGCCCGTACGACGACCAGAAACTCGGCTTCAACAAAGTGGCCAAGAACTACTACTACCCCGGCTGGTGGGAGGGCGGTCCCCAGCTCTCGCTGTACGTCAACAACAAGGCCTACAACGCACTCTCGCCCGAGAACAAGGCCATCGTGGAGTGCGCTGCGGCCATCGCCCACACCACCATGCAGGCACGCTACGACGCGCTCAACCCCACCGCACTCAAGCAGCTGGTGGCCGCCGGCACCCGCGTGCTGGCTTTCCCCAAGCCGGTGATGGACGCCGCGTTCAAGAACTCCATGGAGCTCTACGCGGACATCAGTGGGAAGAATCCGAAATGGAAAAAGATCTACAACGACTACTCGGCTTTCCGCAAGGAGCAGAACCTGTGGTTCCGTTTCACCGAAGCGCAGTTTGACCGTTACATGCAAGCCGCCAAGCTGTGAACGGTCTTGAGATTCGAGCAGGAAGCCCCGCCTTGGCGGGGTTTTTTGCTCGAACCGTGCGGCGCGGCCTGGGCTGCGCATGCACCGCCGGCGTCGCCATCCTGGCGCACCTGCCGGTTCGGTAGACTCTGCGACTCTTTTTGCGTTCACTCCCTCAGGGGAAACTCCATGCCATTCCTGTTGAAAATATCCCGGCTGATCGACGCCATGAGCGATCTGATCGGCAAGCTGGTCATGTGGTTCATCCTGGCCACCACCCTGATCAGCGCGGGCAACGCCATCGTGCGCAAGCTCTTCGACAGCAGCTCCAACGCGCTGCTGGAGATCCAGTGGTACCTGTTCGCCGCGGTCTTCATGCTGGGCAGCGGTTACGCCTTCTTGCGCAACGCGCATGTGCGCATCGATTTCATCTCGTCCAAGTTCAGCCCGCGCGGGCGCAACTGGGTCGACGTGTTCGGCATCCTGGTGTTCCTGTTTCCCCTGTGCTACATGATGGCCACGCTGGGCTGGCCCCTTTTCGAACGCGCCTGGAACACGGGCGAGATGTCGTCCAACGCGGGTGGGCTGATCCGCTGGCCGGTGTACGGCCTGATCCCGCTGGGTTTTGCGGTGCTGTTCCTGCAAGGCGTGAGCGAACTCATCAAGCGCTTGGCGTTCCTCACCGGCAACGGCCCCGACGTGCTGGCCCTGGCGGGCCCCAGCGATGAAGAGCTGCTGGCCCAGCAACTGCTCGAAGAAGCCGACAAGCGCCTCAAGGGAGCCAACTGATCATGACCGCTTTCATCGCTGCCAACTTTGTCCCGCTGATGTTCGGGGGACTGCTGGTCTTTCTGCTGTCCGGTTTCCCCGTCGCCTTTGCGCTGGCCGCCACCGGCCTGTTCTTCGGTTTCATCGGCATGGAAGCCGGGCTGTTCCCGTCCAACCTGTTCCAGGCCTTGCCGCTTCGGGTGTTCGGCATCATGCAGAACGACACGCTGCTGGCCATCCCCTTCTTCACGCTCATGGGCATCATCCTGGAGCGAAGCCGCATGGCCGAAGACCTGCTGTCCACCGTGGCGCAGGTGTTCGGCCCGGTGCGCGGCGGCTTGGCCGTGGCGGTGATCCTGGTGGGCGCGCTGCTGGCGGCCACCACCGGCGTGGTCGCGGCCGCCGTGATCTCCATGGGCCTGATCTCGCTGCCCATCATGCTGCGCTATGGCTACAACCGCACGATTGCCACCGGCACCATCACCGCGTCGGGCACGCTGGCGCAGGCCATCCCGCCCTCGCTGGTGCTGATCGTGCTGGCCGACCAGTTGGGTCGTTCGGTGGGCGACATGTACGCCGGTGCCCTGGTCCCCGGTCTGTTGCTGGTGGGGCTGTACCTGCTCTTCATCGCCGGCGTGGCCATCGTCAAGCCGGGCTGGGTGCCGGCGCTGCCGGCCGAGGCGCGCATCTACAACGAGCCCGATGGCTCCAGCGGTCACCGCTCATTGTTGGTGCTGCTGTTGTTGTGCGCGGCGGTCAGTGTGGTGTGGTCGCAGTTGCACGAGTCCATCATCAACCCGCTGATCGAGCGCCAGACGAGCCCGGCGGGCGACGAGGTGGTCATCATGTCGATCACGGTGGGATCGATCCTGGCGTTGACATTGGCCTTGCTGAACCGCCTGTTCCGCCTGGGGCTGCTGTCCCGTCTGGCGGAGCAAGTCACTTTTGTGCTGATCCCGCCGCTGGTGCTGATCTTCCTGGTGCTGGGCACGATCTTCCTGGGCATCGCCACGCCGACCGAAGGCGGCGCCATGGGTGCACTGGGCGCCATGGTCATGGCCGGCGCGCGCCGCAGCCTGACCTTCGACCTGCTGAAACAAGCATTGGAGAGCACCACCAAGCTGGCCATCTTCGTGCTGTTCATCCTGATCGGCTCCACGGTTTTCAGCTTCACCTTCAACGCGGCCGATGGCCACATCTGGGTGGAGCACCTGTTCGACAAGATGCCGGGCGGTCAGATGGGCTTCCTGCTCGTGGTGAACCTGCTGGTGTTCGTGCTGGGCATGTTCATTGACTTCTTCGAGATCGCCTTCATCGTGATCCCGCTGCTGGCGCCCGTGGCCGACAAGCTGGGCATCGACCTGATCTGGTTCGGTGTGATCCTGGCCATGAACCTGCAGACCTCGTTTCTCACGCCGCCGTTCGGCTTCGCACTCTTTTACTTGCGCAGTGTGGCCGCGCGCAGCGATTACACCGATCACGTGACCAAGCAGCGCATTCCGGCTGTGACCACCGCCCAAATCTACAAAGGCTCGATCGCCTTCATTGTGTTGCAGCTGATCATGGTCGTAGTGGTCATCGCCTACCCCACGCTGGTCACGGGCAGCCTGGGTGCCAAGGTGGTGGTGGACGATGCCGCCGTGACCGACATGCTGCGCAACATGCCCGACATGGAAGAAACGCCCGAGATGCCCGAGCCGGAGGGCACCGAGCCCGCGGCCGAGGCAGGGGCGCCCGCCACGCCGCCCGGCCTGGAGCCACCCCCGCCCGAGCCCGAGGTCGATCCCGGCAAGGCGCTCGAAGAATCGATGAAGAAAACCCAATGAGCCGCCAGACAGGAGTTTGCTGAATGCGCATCGATGTGAAAGTGCTGGATCCGCGCATGGCGGATCGGCTCCCCGCCTACGCCACCGGTGGCAGCGCGGGGCTGGATTTGCGGGCCTGCCTGGACGCGCCGTTGACCCTGGCGCCGAACGCCTGGCAATTGGTGCCCACGGGGTTGGCCATCCACCTCGCCGACCCAGGCTTTGCCGCCATGATCCTGCCCCGTTCAGGCTTGGGCCACAAACACGGCATCGTGCTGGGCAATCTGGTCGGCCTCATCGACAGCGATTACCAGGGCCAGCTCATGGTGAGCGCCTGGAACCGCAGCGGCGTGCCCTTCACCATCGAACCCATGGAGCGCATCGCACAAATGGTGATCGTGCCCGTGGTGCAGGCGCAGTTCAACGTGGTGGACGACTTCGGGGCCGCGAGCGAGCGCGGTGCGGGGGGCTACGGCTCAACCGGCCGCAGCTGACCGGGCTGGCTTCAATGCAGCGTGTGTGGGCCCGGCGGCGTGATGCCGGGACCTTGCAGTTCGTCGGGTTCGTCCACCTGCATGCGAAAGAAGCCGGTGCCCATCGAGCCCTTGCCCACCTCGGCCTCGGTCGCTTCGCGCACCGTGTGCACCTTCATCGCGATGCGCAACGCGATGCCCGCCAGCGGGTGGTTGCCGTCGAGCACCACGTGTTCGGGATAAATGTCGCTCACGAAGTACAGGCGATCGCGCGGTGCGGCGGGGTTGCAACCGGGTGGCAGGCCTTCGAAACCCATGCCTTCTTCGAGCTCGTCGGGAAACAGGTGGCGCGGCTCCAGAAAGAGCAGTGTGTCGTCGTAGTCGCCGAAGCCGTCCACAGGCTCCAGGTGCAGCTCGATCGTGTCGCCCACCGAGTGGTTGAGCAGACCCTCTTCGATCTTGGCCAGCAGGTCGCTGCCGCCCACCAGAAACTCCACGGGTTCTTCGAGCACATCGAGCACTTCGCCGAGCGTGTCCTTCAGGGTCCAGGTCAGCGCCACGACGCATTGTTGGGTGATTTTCATCCGACAATTGTCCCATGTTCAAACCCGAAACCTCTGGGCCAAAGGCCACGGCCGCTGCCACGCAAGTCCCGATGAGTCTGCTGGGCGGCCTGTCACCGGCGCAGTTCATGCGACGCCACTGGCAGAAAAAACCCCTGCTGATCCGCCAGGCCATTCCCGACTTCCAACCGATCCTGAGCCGCTCGGCGTTGTTCGATCTGGCGGGCCAGGAAGCCGTCGAGTCGCGCCTGATCGTGCGCAAGCCCCAGGGGTGGGCACTCAAGTCGGGGCCGTTCAAGCGCAGTGCGTTGCCACCCTTCAAACAGTCGGGCTGGACGCTGCTGGTGCAGGGCGTGGATCAGCATGACGACGCGGTGCACGAATTGCTGCGGCGGTTTCGTTTTGTGCCCGATGCGCGGCTGGACGACCTGATGATGTCCTGGGCCAGCGAAGGCGGGGGTGTCGGGCCTCACTTCGACAGCTACGACGTGTTCCTGTTGCAGGCCAGTGGTCAGCGCCGCTGGCGCATCGGCCGCCAGAAAGACCTGACGCTGCAGCCCGACGTGCCGCTGAAGATCCTGCAGAACTTCGAGCCGGAGGAAGAGCACGTGCTCGAAGCGGGCGACATGCTTTACCTGCCGCCGCGCTGGGCGCACGACGGTGATGCAGTGGGCGGCGACTGCATGACGTATTCGATCGGATTTCGCGCACCGCAGCGCGGCGGACTGGCGGGTGAATTGCTCCAGCGCATGGCCGACGAACTGGACGATGAAACGCTGTACCGCGACCCGAACCAGCCCGCCACCGCCCATCCGGGTGCCATGCCCGATGGGCTGGAAGCGTTCGCGGTGGATGCCTTGCAGCGCCTGCTGGCCGAACGGCAATCGCTCGCCTGCGCGCTGGGTGAGGTGATGACCGAGCCCAAGCCGCGCGTCTTTTTTGACGAGGCACAGGGCGACTGGGTGGCGGGCGCCTTGCGCCTGGACCGCCGCACCCGCATGATGTACGACCCGCGCCACGTGTTCATCAACGGAGAGAGCTTTCGCGCGGGTGGTGCCGACGCGCGCCTGATGCAGCGCCTGGCCGATGAGCGTGGCCTGGATGCGCGGCAGGTGCAACGCGCCAGCGAAGGTGCACAGGCCTTGCTGCAGGACTGGTTCGAGGCCGGGTGGCTGCACTGCGTGTGAAGCCATCCCGGGCTTGCTGATCCCCCCACCAGGAGTTCGCCATGACGGAACCCGATCCCGCCGACACCGCGCGGCCCGCCCTGCCCACAGGCCGCCTGCAAGGAAGACAGGTGTTTGCCGACACCGTGCGCCTGGCGTTCGAGGTGGCTGCGGACCAGGGCTGGAGCCACATCACCCTGAGCGACCCCGACTTTGCCGACTGGCCGCTGGGCGAGCGCGCCGTGGTCGATGCCCTCAACCGATGGGCGCGCCGCGGACGAACGCTCAAGATGCTGGCGCGCCACTACGACCAGTTGCGCCTGTTGCACCCGCGGTTTGTGCAGTGGCGCGTGACCTGGTCGCACCTGGTGGAGGCGCACGCCTGCGTGGGCGCCGCAGGCGCTGAGCTGCCCAGCGCGATCGGCTCACCGGTGTGGACGCTGGAGCGGCTGGACCCGCTGCGCAACACGCTGGTGGCCAGCGAAGATGCCGAGCGGCGCGTGGCTTTGCAGGAGCGCGTGAACGAGTGCTGGCTCCGCAGCACACCGTCGTTTCCCGCGAGCCACCTCGGGTTGTGAACCCGCCATGAAACAGGCCGCCCGGAGGCGGCCTTGCGGTCGGGGCGCGGTGTGCGCTTATTTCAGATCGTCGGCCAGCAGTTGCGTGATGCGCCGGGCATTGGCCGACGCGTCAGCCTGGCCCTGTGCGCCCAGCACGGAAACGGTGGTCGCGGTGCCAGCGCTGCGCACCACCACCTGGTAGCGCTCGGTGGACGCCTCTTTCTTGGAGCCGCCGAACAGCTTGCTGAAGAAGCCCGGTTCGGTGGCGTTGGTCACGGGTTCCACGTAGCGGACGAAATAGATGCCTTTGCTGCGGTCCCGGTCTTCCACCGTGAAGCCGGTGCGATCCAGCGAGAGACCCACCCGACGCCATGCGCGGTCAAAGTTGTCCTCGAACTGCACCACCGGCGCGTTGTTCACCGTGACCACCTTGGCGGCGGCCTGCACCGGCGCGGTGGCGGTCACGGCCTGGGCCTGGGCTTCGGTCACACCGAGCTTGACCATCAGGCGGCGCAGAAACTCGGTTTCGAGTTCGACGTCGGCCGGGCGCGGCTGCCAGACGGTCTGGTCCTTGTCCTTGGACGAGTACACCTCGACCATGCCGCGGTGGCTGATGTAAACCTCGGTGCCGCCGTTGGCGGTGCGCTCCAGGCGGGTGCGGAAACGATCGCGTTCGCCAGTGGAGTAGAGGTTCTCGAAGACCTTGCCGATGGTGGAGCGGATGAAATCTTGCGGCAGTTTGGCGCGGTTCTCGGCCCAGTCGGTTTCCATGATGCCCAGTGCTTCCTGGTCGATGTCGAGCAGGAAGCCGTTCTCTTGCCAGAAGTCCCGCACGGGGCTCCAGAGCTTGTCGGCCGGGCGGTCGATCACCAGCCAGCGCTGGTTGCCCGCGCGCTCGATGCGCACGTCACCCACCTTGTTCACCGCGGTGGTGGCGGAAGTGGCCTGGGTGGGCTGGGCAGCCTGGTAGCCGCTGGCGGTGACGGTGGTGCCCGGCACGTTGTAGCGCGTGTCGCGGCTGAGCTGGGTCAGGTCGGGTGGCACGTCCAGCGTGCTGCCGCGCTGAGCGCTTTTGTAATCGATCTTGTCTTCCTGGAGCATGGAGCAGCCCGAGGCGATGAGGGCTGCAGCGGCCACCAGGCCCAGGCGGGACCACGCGGCAGCGCCGGCCCAGGTCGTGAGGCGGGAGGTCTGATTCAGAGCGGGAGTGGACATGGGGGAGCTCGGTGGAGACCGGGTGTGTGGGGTGGACAGGAGTGGGTTGGAGTCAGATCAGGCCGCTTTGTTGCAGCGCGCCTTCGACCTGGGGCACCAGATGGCGCGACATGGGGGTGAGCGGAAGACGCATGGTCTCACGGCACAGGCCCATGCGGGCCATGGCCCATTTCAACGGAATCGGGTTGGCCTCGCAGAACAGCTGCTTGTGCACCGGCATCAGGCGGAACTGGATGTCCATGGCGCGTTTGACGTCGCCGGCGATGGCGGCCACGCAGAGTTCGTGCATCAGGCGCGGGGCGATGTTGGCGGTGACGCTCACATTGCCCTGGCCGCCGCACAGCATGAGCGCCACGGCGGTGGGGTCGTCGCCCGAGTAAATGGCGAATCCCTTGGGCGCTTCGCGGATGAGCCACTGTGCGCGTTCGATGTTGCCGGTGGCTTCCTTGATGCCGACGATGCCGGGCACCTGGGCCAGTCGGATCACGGTTTCGTGGTGCATGTCGGCCACACTGCGGCCGGGCACGTTGTACAGCACGGTGGGCAGGTCGCCCACGGCTTCGGCAATGGCCTTGAAGTGCTGGTACTGGCCCTCTTGCGTGGGCTTGTTGTAGTAGGGCACGACCTGCAGCTGGCAGTCGGCGCCCACACTTTGCGCGAAACGCGCAAGCTCAATGGCTTCGCGGGTGGAGTTGGCGCCGCAGCCGGCCATGATGGGCACGCGTTTGGCGCCGTGCGTCTTGGCCTGTTCGACCGAGACGCGGATGATTTCGCAGTGTTCTTCGACCGTGACGGTGGGCGACTCGCCGGTGGTGCCGACCACGCCGATGCAGTCCGTGCCTTCGGTGATGTGCCAGTCGATGAGTTTGCGCAGGGTGGGGTAGTCCACGCTGCCGTCTTCATGCAGGGGGGTGGCCAGGGCCACGATGCTGCCGGTGATGGTGTTCATTGCTGCAGGCTCAATTGGGTGCGCTTGTCTGGGCCGCCCTGTGGGGCGCGGCATCTGCGCGAATCGTGCATTCTACCCAGTGGCATCCAGCGGATACCGGGGCGGCGAGTCGGGTGTTCCCGGGTGTTTTCGCACCGCCGCGATGCGCTGCACGAAGCGCTCGGGCCGCTCGCAGAAGCCGTCCTCAAACGCCACCACCCGCAGACCCTCGCAGGCGCGCAGCAGTTCGCCGCTTTGCAGCAGGAAATCGGGTCGAGAGGGTTTGCCCACGCTCTCGTTGCCGAGGGCAAAGGTTTCGTAGATGAGCACGCCACCGGGCGCCACGCTGCGCGTGATCACCGGCAGCAGTGCGCGCCAGAGGTAGTTGGTCACCACCACCGCGTCGAAGTTCTCACCATTGAGAGGCCAGGGTCCGTTCTCGATGTCGGCCAGCACGGCGCGGCCGAAGGGCTTCACCGCTTCGATCGCTTCGGGCGAGCGGTCCACGCCGGTGACGGTGTGGCCGCGCTGGGCGAACCACTTGAAGTGGCGGCCGTGGCCACAGGCAACGTCGAGCACGGAACCCCCCGCGCAAACCAGATGCGCCCAGCGCTGCACCCAAGCCGAGGGCGCTTCTGTGCCGTGCATCAGAAACAGCTCCAGAGTTGATCCGCCAGGTTCACCAGAAAGCCCGGCTGGTTATACAGCGCAAACGTGCCCAGCAGGGCGACGACGACGCCGCTCCAAACCAGGGCGCGCTGCCAGAGGCGAGCCGCCGCACGACCGCCCGAAGGCGGCTCAGCCCCCTCGGGGGGCAGCGACCCACGCAGCGGCGGAGCGTGGGGGTCCAGATTCATACGGTGGCTCCCGCCCGCTGCGGCGCGCGCACGATGGGTGTTTCACGCACCGGAAGGTTGACGAGACCTGCGAACACACCCAGCGCGATCGCGATGTACCAGACGATGTCGTAGCTGCCGGTGCGGTCGTAGAGCACGCCGCCCAGCCACACGCCCATGAAGCTGCCGATCTGGTGGCTGAAGAACACGAAGCCACCCAGCATGGACATGTGGGCCACGCCGAAGATCTGCGCCACCACCGCGTTGGTGGGCGGGATGGTGGAGAGCCACAGCAGGCCCATCACGCTGGCGAACACGTACACGCTCATGGGCGAGAGCGGCACGATCAGGAAGATGGCGATCACCACGGCGCGCGCGAAGTAGATGAACGACAGGATGTGCCGCTTGGCCAGCCGCTGGCCCAGAGCTCCGGCCGCGTAGGTGCCGAACACGTTGAAAAGCCCGATCAACGCCAGCGCGTAGCTGGCCACCTGCGGCGACAGGCCGTTGTCTTTCAGATAACTCGGCATGTGCACGCCGATGAACACCACCTGGAAGCCGCACACGAAATAGCCGGCCATGAGCAACTGGAAGCTGCGGTAGCGGAAGGCTTCGCGCAGCGCCTGCAGGATGGTTTGCTCACGCGCTGGCGCAGCGCCGCCGGCAAAACCCGGTTCACGCAGCCCCCAGGCCAGCGGCACGATCAGCAGCACAGCAGCGCTCAGGAACAGCAGCGCCTCCTGCCAGCCGAAACTGCTGATCAGCCAGCCTTCCACCGGCACCATGAGGAACTGGCCGAACGAGCCGGCCGCTGCGGCCACACCCATGGCCCACGAGCGTTTGTCGGCCGAGATCTGGCGCCCGATCACGCCGTAGATCACAGCGTAGGTGGTGCCGGCTTGTGCGGCGCCGATGAGCACGCCGGCGGTGAGTGCAAACGTCATGGGCGTGGTGGTCAGTGCCATGCCGGTGAGTCCCAGGCCGTAGAGCAGCGCACCACCGATCAGCACCCGAAACGCCCCAAAACGGTCGGCCGCCATGCCGGCAAAGATGCCGAACAGGCCCCAGGACAGGTTTTGAATCGCCAGCGCGAAGGCGAAGTTCTCGCGGGTCCAGTCCTGCGCCTGGGTGATGGGCTGCAGCCAGAGGCCAAAGCCGTGGCGGATGCCCATGGAAAGGGTGACGATGAGGGCGCCGCAGGCCAGGACCTGCAAGGTCGAGAGCGGGGCGCGGGTGGGTGGGACGGAAGACATCGGGCGACTGTAGCGAAGAAGCCCGACCTTGACCTGTCGCCGCCGAGCTGGGGTGTTGATATCGCATGCGTCGATTGATGCTGCGAGGGCATCACAGGGGCTTGAGGAGTGGATATCTGTATCTTCATACAGTCTTTGGGAGCTCCGGTGCTTACAATCCGCCCCCATGGCAACCCAAACTCCCCCCGTGTATTCCGAAGGCTCGATCCGCGTCCTCAAGGGACTGGAGCCGGTCAAGCAGCGGCCGGGCATGTACACCCGCACCGACAACCCGCTGCACATCATCCAGGAAGTGCTCGACAACGCGGCCGACGAGGCCCTGGCCGGGCACGGCAAAAAAATCAAGGTCACGCTGCACGCCGACAGCTCGGTGAGCGTGGAAGACGACGGCCGCGGCATCCCGTTCGGCCTGCATCCCGAAGAAAAGGCCCCCGTGGTTGAACTGGTGTTCACCCGGCTGCACGCGGGCGGCAAGTTCGACAAGGGCAAGGGCGGCGCCTACAGCTTCTCGGGCGGTCTGCACGGCGTGGGCGTGAGCGTGACCAACGCGCTCTCCACCCGGCTGGAAGTCACAAGCTACCGCGAAGGCCAGGTGGCCAAGCTCGCGTTTTCCGCCGGTGACGTGATCGAAGCCCTGGTCATCGCGCCGAAGGGCGAGGGCGACCGCAAGCAGGGCACCACCGTGCGCGCCTGGCCCGACCCCAAATACTTCGAATCCGCCGTGTTGCCGATGGCCGAACTCACCCACCTGCTGCGCAGCAAGGCGGTGCTGATGCCCGGCGTGACGGTGACGCTGGTCAACGAAAAGACCAAGGATGTGCAGACCTGGCTTTACAAGGGTGGCCTGCGCGATTATTTGCAACAAACGCTCAACGGCGAACCGGTGATTCCACTGTTCGAAGGCGAAGGCTTTGCCGACAGCGGGCACGACAGCTTTGCCGAAGGCGAGGGCGCGGCCTGGTGCGTGGCCTTCACCGAAGACGGCCAGCCGGTGCGCGAGAGCTATGTGAACCTGATCCCCACCAGCGCGGGCGGCACGCACGAAAGCGGTTTGCGCGACGGCCTGTTCCAGGCGGTCAAGGGCTTCATCGAGTTGCACGCGCTGCTGCCCAAGGGCGTGAAGCTGCTGCCCGAAGACGTGTTTGCCCGCGCCTCGTATGTGCTCTCCGCCAAGGTGCTCGACCCGCAGTTCCAGGGCCAGATCAAGGAACGCCTGAACTCGCGCGACGCGGTGCGTCTGGTCGGCAGCTTCGTGCGCCCCGCGCTGGAGCTCTGGCTCAACCAGCACGTGGACTACGGCAAGAAACTGGCCGAACTCGCCATCAAGGCCGCGCAGTTCCGCCAGAAGGCGGGCCAGAAGGTCGAGAAGCGCAAGGGCTCGGGCGTGGCGGTGTTGCCGGGCAAGCTCACCGATTGTGAGAGCAAGGACCTGGCGCACAACGAGGTGTTTCTGGTCGAGGGCGACTCGGCCGGCGGCAGCGCCAAGATGGGCCGCGACAAGGAATGCCAGGCCGTGCTGCCGCTGCGCGGCAAGGTGCTCAACACCTGGGAGGTTGAGCGCGACCGCCTGTTTGCCAACAACGAGATCCACGACATCTCGGTGGCCATCGGTGTCGATCCGCACGGCCCGAACGACACCCCCGACCTGAGCGGCCTGCGCTACGGCAAGGTCTGCATATTGAGCGATGCCGATGTGGACGGCTCACACATCCAGGTGCTGCTGCTCACGCTGTTCTTTCGCCACTTCCCCAAACTTATCGAAGCCGGCCATGTGTTCGTGGCGCGCCCGCCGTTGTTCCGGGTGGACGTGCCCGCGCGCGGCAAGAAGCCCGCGCTCAAGCAGTACGCGCTGGACGATGGCGAGCTGCACGCCATCCTCGACAAGGCCGAGAAGGACGGCGTGGCGCGCGACAAATGCCAGATCAGCCGCTTCAAGGGCCTGGGTGAAATGAACGCCGAACAGCTCTGGGACACCACCCTGAACCCCGACACGCGCCGCCTCATGCCGGTGGTGCTCGGCGCCATCAACTTCGCGGACACCGAAGCCCTCATCACCAAGCTCATGGGCAAGGGCGAAGCCGCCTCGCGCCGCGAGCTCATGGAGTTGCACGGCGATTCGGTTGAGATCGACATCTGATCGTCCCCCATTTTTAGAACCGACGCATGTCCGACATCCTGAATATCGAACTGCCTTTGTCCGAACCGGACGACGGCCTGAACCTCGCGAACTACGCGCAGCGCGCCTACCTCGAGTACGCGCTCTCCGTCGTCAAAGGCCGCGCGCTGCCCGACGTGTGCGACGGCCAGAAGCCGGTGCAGCGGCGCATTCTGTACAGCATGGACCGCATGGGTCTCGGTTTCAGCGGGCCCAACAACAACACGGCCGCGCGCCCGGTGAAAAGTGCGCGCGTGGTCGGTGACGTGCTCGGCCGTTTCCACCCGCACGGCGACCAGGCCGCCTACGACGCACTCGTGCGCATGGCGCAGGACTTCGCGCAGCGCTACCCGCTGATCGACGGCCAGGGCAACTTCGGTTCGCGCGACGGCGACGGCGCGGCGGCCATGCGCTACACCGAAGCGCGGCTGGCCAAGATCACCACGCTGCTGCTCGACGAGATCGACGAAGGCACAGTGGACTTCGTGCCCAACTACGACGGCTCCACGGTGGAGCCCAAGCAGCTGCCCGCGCGCCTGCCGTTCAACCTGCTCAACGGTGCCTCCGGCATCGCCGTGGGCCTGGCCACCGAGATTCCCAGCCACAACCTGCGCGAGGTGGCCGACGCCTGCGTGGCGCTGATCAAGAGCCCGAAGCTCACCGACGACGAACTCTTCGCCATCCTGCCCGGCCCCGACTACCCCGGCGGCGGCCAGATCATCAGCCCGGCGGGCGACATTGTTGACGCGTACCGCACCGGTCGCGGCAGCCTCAAGGTGCGCGCGCGCTGGAAGATCGAAGACCTGGCGCGCGGCCAGTGGCAACTGGTGGTCACCGAACTGCCCCCTGGCGTGAGCACGCAGCGCGTGCTCGAAGAGATCGAAGAACTCACCAATCCGAAGGTCAAGGCCGGCAAAAAGGCGCTGACTCAAGAGCAGACGCAGCTCAAGGCCAGCATCCTGATGGTGCTCGACGGTGTGCGCGACGAATCGAGCAAGGACGCGCCGGTGCGCCTCTTGTTCGAGCCGAAGAGCAGCCGCATCGAACAGCAGGAACTCATCACCGCGCTGCTGGCCCACACCAGCCTGGAAAGCTCCACGCCGATCAACCTGACCATGATCGGCATTGACGGCCGGCCGACGCAGAAGTCGCTGCGGCAGATGCTCAATGAGTGGATCGAGTTTCGCCAGGGCACCATCACCCGCCGCTCGCAGCACCGCCTGACCAAGGTGCTGGACCGCATCCACATCCTCGAAGGGCGGCAGCTGGTACTGCTCAACATCGACGAGGTGATTGCCATCATCCGCCAGGCCGACGATCCCAAGGCCGCGCTGATCGAACGCTTCAAATTGAGCGACCGGCAGGCCGAAGACATCCTGGAAATCCGCTTGCGCCAGTTGGCGCGCCTGGAGGCCATCAAGATCGAGCAGGAGCTCAAGTCGCTGAAAGAAGAGCAGGGCAAGCTCGAAGACATCCTGGGCAACCCCGGCAGCCTCAAGCGCCTGATGGTGAAAGAGATCGAGGCCGATGCGAAGACCTTTGCGGACGCGCGCCGCACGCTGATCCAGACCGAGAAGAAGGCCGTGGCCGAGATCAAGGTGGTGGACGAGCCGGTGACGGTGGTGGTGTCCAGCAAAGGCTGGGTGCGCGCACGCACCGGCCACGGTCACGAGGCCGGCAGCTTCGCGTTCAAAGCGGGCGACGGCTTGTACGGCACGTTTGAATGCCGCACGGTGGACACCATGATCGTCTTCGGCAGCAACGGGCGCGTGTACTCGGTGCCCGTGGCCAGCCTGCCCGGCGCGCGCGGCGACGGCCAGCCCATCACCACGCTGATCGAGCTGGAGACCGGCACGCAGCCGCTGCATTACTTCGCCGGCCCGGCCAACGCCGCGCTGCTGCTCGCCAGCTCGGGTGGCTACGGCTTCCTCGCGACGGTGGAGAACATGGTCTCGCGCCAGCGCGGCGGCAAGACCTTCCTGAACCTGGGCGAGGGCGAATCGCCTTGCGCGCCGTCGCACGCGGCCTTCACGTCGGGCGGCCAGCCGCTGAACGCCGCCACCCACGTGTGCTGCGCTTCCACGGGTGGGCGCATCCTCACGTTTGAAATCGGCGAGCTCAAGCTGATGGAAAAGGGCGGTCGCGGCTTGATGCTGATCGACCTCGAACCCAAGGACACGCTGGCCGGTGCGGCGGCCTACACCCGCAGCGTGAAGATCGAAGGTATCGGACGCGGCGGCAAGGAGCGCGACGAAACGCTGGAAATTCGCAGTCTGAACAACGCACGTGCGGCGCGCGGCCGCAAAGGCAAGGCGGCCGACCTGGGCTTCAAACCCAGCCGCGTCACGCGGGTGGAGTGACCATGAACAGCGGAGAACTGACCGGGATCGTGATCGCCGCCGCCGTGGCGGTGCTGGCGTTCGGCGTCACCCGTTTTGCGGTACGGCACTTCGCGCGAAGACGAGCAGCCAAGGAGGAAGTCGCTGCGCAAGCCACCCAGAGCCGCCAGGTGCGGCGAGCAGGCAAGCGCAAGAAGCAGCAGGCAACGACACGACCGAAGTGATTCCCACCAGAGGCATCGAGGGTCCGGCTCCGCCGGCCCCAGATGCGGCCCCCCTTCAGGGGGGAGCGCCGCGAGGTGCGCGGGGGGTCATCCCAGTTCGCATCGAGGGTCCGGCTCCGCTGGCCCCAGATGTTGCCCCCCTTCAGGGGGGAGCGCCGCGAGGCGCGCGGGGGGTCAGCCGATCTCTGCGATCAACTCGATTTCCACGCACGCGCCCATGGGCAGTTGCGCCACGCCGAACGCACTGCGCGCGTGCGCACCCACCGGGCCGAAGACCTGACCGAGCAATTCGCTGCAGCCGTTGGTGACCAGGTGCTGTTCGGTGTAGGTGGCCGTGGAGTTCACCAGGCTCAGCACCTTGACGATGCGTTTCACGTCATCCAGCGTTTTGCCGGCGGCCAGGCAGGCGGCGGCCAGGGTGCCGAGCAGGTCGATGGCCACCGCGCGGGCGGCGGGCTTGGCTTCGTCGGTGGTCATGGTCAGGCCGAGCTGGCCGACCCAGGGCTTGCCGTCTTGTTTGGCGATGTGGCCGCTCAGAAAAATGAGGTTGCCGGTCTGCACGAAGGGCACATAGGCCGCCGCGGGGACTGAGACGGGCGGCAGGACGATGCCCAACTCGGTCAGCTTGTCGTAAATGCTCATGGGATGGCTCCTGATGGATGAGCGACCCATTCTAATGACGGGCCCTGCGCAGGCGCCGTCCGCGCCGGGCTCAGGCTTTGGGACCGCTCGCCTGCGCTTCGAGCGCTTTCAGTTCTTCGGGCGGTGCGACGGTCACCGCCACCTGCAGCGTGTGGTCGGCACCGCTCTGGATCACGCCCCGCATGGGCGAGACATCGCCAAAATCGCGGCCGGTGGCCAGCGTCACGTAGTCTTCGCCCGGGCTGCCCCAGCCGCAGCGGTTGTTGGTGGGATCGAAGTCGAACCAGGCGCCGGTGGTGTCGGCCCCCTCGTCCGATTCGTTCACGATCGGCACGTACACCGACACCCAGGCGTGCGATGCATCTGCGCCGATCAGGCGCACCTTGCCGGGTGCCGGGCGCGTGAGCAGGTACCCGCTCACGTAGCGAGCCGGCAAGCCCAGGGTGCGCAGGCAGCCCAGCATGATGTGGGCAAAGTCCTGGCAAACGCCCTTGCCCTGGGCGAGCGCTTCGAGCGCAGGGGTGTTGACCTCGGTGCTGGCGGTTTCGTAGGTCAGGTCGGTGTGGATGAGCTCCATCAGCGCCTGGGCCGCGGCCAGCGCGGGCAGTCCGGGCTTGAACGCCGGGCGGGCGAAGGCCGCAAAGGCGTCGTCGCGCGGCACGTAGGGCGACGCGAACAGGAATTCGGCCGCCGGATCGAACGGGGCGTTGGCCCGGTAGCGGAAATGCTCGCGCACGCGCTCCCAGGTCATGGCGCGCCAAGGCTGTCCTTGTGGCAGCGGCTGGTGCGCGAGGGTCTCGACCAGGCTGTCGGCCTCCACCGTGAGCACGCTGTGCGTGGCTTGCAGCGAAAAGAAGGTGCGCTGGTTGCCGAACACATCGGTGGTCTGGCTGCGTGCCGCCGGCGGCGGATCGATGCGCAGCTCGTTGCCGATCAGGCGCTGGTGCGGCGTTTCCAGCGGGCACAGGTGCACCATGTGCTGGGCGAGGTCGATCGAGCCGTGGTAGCGGTAGCGGGTGCGGTGGAGGATGCGAAGAAGCATGTCAGGCCCCCAAACTCTGGTTGCGCAGGTCGGCGTGGCTGAAGTGCAGGCGGCTGAGTTCGTTGGAGAGTTCCACCGCCGCGATTTCGCAGCCGTCCAGCAGTTCGGCGAGGTCGCTCCAGCTGCGCAGACCTTCGGGGCTGCGCTGCCAGTTGCTCAGGTCTTGCAGGACCCAGCTGTCGGGGTTGGGCAAGCCGCGGGCGAGCACGGCGTCTTGTGGCGTGGCGCTGCCGGCCAGTTTGTCCAGGCGCGAGCGCAGCGTCTGCACCACCCAGGCGAGCGAACGCGGGTTGTCGCGGTCCATCACCAGCAGGTCGATGAGCGCCACCATGTCCCGGCGCTGCTGGTACTGCGCATGGAAGGTGATGGTGCTGTCGAACAGCGCGATGACCGCTTCAAAGCCGGCCTGGTCGTGCACGCAACCGTGCTCCAGGGCCAGCGACAGCGAACGCGAGAGCGTGACGAGCCGCTCGATGTGGCGGCCCATGGAGAGCAGGCGCCAGCCATCGTCGCGCACCATGCGGTCGGTCTGTGAGCCGGTGATGGCGGCCAGGAGTTCGCTGGCGTTCTGCAGCGCCGTGAGGGCCTCGGCGGTGGCGTACTCGGCGTCGGTGGACAAGGCAGCACAGTCGCGCGCGAAGCTGGATTCGGTGCGCTCGATCAGGTGCCAGTGTTCTTGCGACAGGCGCTCGCGCACCTGCGAGGCGGCGGCCTTGAGCGCGCGCAAATTGAATCCCACGCTGTGCGACTTGGCGAACAGCGGGTCGTCGGCTGTGGGTGAGAGCGCGGCCATGAGGCTGCGCGCGAACACGCGCGGTGATGCGGTGGCGGCGGGTGCTTCGGAGATCACCAGCGAGTTCTCGGTGGCGGTGGCGGTGAGCCAGGCCATGAGCGGGCGTGAATTGGGTTCTTCGCCGCCCAGGTGGTTGAGCACGATCTGCGCGAGTCGCAAGCTGTTTTCCGCGCGTTCGGTGTAGCGGCCCAGCCAGAACAGATTTTCGGCTGCGCGGCTGGTCACCGGGCGCTTCTGCTGCGCCAAGGCCAGCGTGGTGGGTGCCGATTGCAGCAGGCTGGTGTGGTCCACGGGGCCGTCGGTGAGCACCCAGCAGTCGGCGCTGCTGCCGCCGCGTTGCATCGCGGCGATGAGCTCGCCGCGCTGCGCCAGGCGCACCAGGCCACCGGGCAGCACGCGCCAGGAGCCGGCGCCGTCGGCCAGCGCGAACACGCGCAGCATGGCCGAACGGGGCATGAGCCGTTCACCCGACCAGGTGGGCGTCTGTGAGAGCGGCAGCCAGGATTGCACGGTGTAGTCGTCGGGATGGCGTGCCATGCGGCCGGACCATTCGTCGAGCTCACGCTCGCTCAGGCTCTGGCCCATGGCGGTGTCCAGGCCCGAGCGCGGGTAGGTCGGTTTGATCACGCTGCCTTTGATCAGTGGCAGCACCTCGCGCAGGGCGGCGTCTTCGCCGCACCACCAGGTGGCCAGCGAAGGCATGGCGAGCTCTTCACCCAGCAGGTGGCGGCTGATCGCAGGGAGAAAGCCGAGCAGGGCACTGGACTCGAGCGGCGCCGAGCCGGGCGCGTTGGCCAGCAGCAGGTTGCCGGCGCGCAGCACCTGCAACAGGCCGGGCACGCCCAGGCGCGAGTCGGAGCGCAGCTCCAGCGGGTCGAGCCACTCGTCGTCCAGCCGCTTGATGAGCGCGTGCACCGGCTCGAGGCCGCTGAGCGTCTTGAGGTAGAGGCGCTGGTCGCGCACGGTGAGGTCGTTGCCTTCCACCAGCGTGAGACCGAGGTAGCGTGCGAGATAGGCGTGTTCGAAATAGGTTTCGTTGTACGGGCCCGGCGTGAGCAGCGCGATGCGCGCGTTCTCGCCTTCGGGGCACATGCGCTTGATGCCTTCCATGAGCGCGCGGTAGCTCGCGGCCAGACGCTGCACCTTCATGCCGGCGAAGGCCTTGGGGAACTGGCGCGCAATCGCGATGCGGTTTTCCAGCAGGTAGCCCAGGCCCGAGGGCGCCTGCGTTCGCTGCCCCACCACCCACCAGCGGCCGTCGGGCCCGTGCGCGAGATCAAAGCCCACGATGTGCAGCCAGGTGTCACCCGGCGGCTTCACGCCCTGCATGGAGCGCAGATACCCCGGGTGGCCTTGCACCAGGGCTGCGGGCAGCAGCGCGCGTTTGAGCAGTTCGCGTTCGCCGTAGAGGTCGCCCATGATGGCGTTGAGCAGGCGGGTGCGTTGCAGCACACCGGTCTCGATCTGTGCCCAGTCCTGCGGGCTGACCAGCATGGGGAAGAGGTCCAGTGCCCAGGGACGTTGCAGCCCGGCGGAGGCGTCGGCGTAGACGTTGTAGGTGACGCCGTTGTCGCGAATCTGGCGCTGCAGGTTGTCGTTGCGCCGGCTCAGGTCGGCCAGACCGTCGGTGCCGATGTGCTCGAAGAAGCTGTCCCAGGCGGGAGCCAGCGCGTCGCCGCTGGACTTGCCACCGGCGCGCAGTTCGTCGCGGTGGCCCGGGTCGGCGGGGACCGACAAGGACAAAGCCCAGTCGCCGGGGTGGTCGGGACTGAGCTCGTCAAACAGGGAGTCGGAGGCGTCGTTGTTCACTGCACCCGAGTATGCCCGCTGCCCTGTGGGCGAGGCCCTGCCGGTGTGCCCGCCTTGTTGCTTCCGTCACACAAGGCGGGCCACCTGCCGGGTGGTCAGTAGCGCAGGTCCAGCGTCGCGGGGAACTCGCGGCTGCTGCTGGCCGGCTTCACTTCCATGTGGCCCGGGGTGTGCCCCATCTGGAAGAAGCGCGACATGCGGCGGCTCTCTGCCTCGTAGGCGTTGATCGGGAACGTGTCGTAGTTGCGTCCGCCCGGATGGGCCACGTGGTACTGGCAACCTCCCATGGAGCGCTTCATCCAGGTGTCGACGATGTCGAAGGTGAGCGGCGCGTGCGACGGAATGGACGGGTGCAGCGCCGAGGGCGGGCTCCACGCTTTGTAGCGCACACCGGCCACGTATTCACCAGCGGTGCCGGTGGTCTGCATCGGGATGGCGCGGCCGTTGCAGGTGATCACGTGGCGGCTGTCGTTCCAGCCTTTCACGCGCACCTCGATGCGTTCCAGTGAAGAGTCCACATAACGCACGGTGCCGCCGGGCGCGCCTTCTTCGCCCATCACGTGCCAGGGCTCCAGCGCGCTGCGCAGCGTGAGTTCGATGCCACGCGCCGCCACCTGGCCGACCATCGGGAAGCGGAATTCGAAGTGCGGGTCGAACCAGGCCATGTCGAATGGGTAGCCAAAGTCGGCGAGGTCGGCGAGCACGTCCTCGAAGTCCATTCGCACGTAGGTGGGCAGCAAGTAGCGGTCGTGCAGCTCGGTGCCCCAGCGGGTGAGGCGGCCGTGCCAGGGTTGTTGCCAGAAACGCGAGACCAGGGCGCGCAGCAGCAGCTGCTGCGCGATGCTCATGCGCGCGTGCGGCGGCATTTCAAACGCGCGCAGCTCCAGCAGGCCCAGCCGGCCGGTGGGCGAGTCGGGCGAGTACAGCTTGTCGATGCAGAACTCGCTGCGGTGCGTGTTGCCGGTCACATCGATCAGGATGTTGCGCAGCGTGCGGTCAACCATCCACGGCGGCATGTGGTCGCCGTAGGTGGTGCGGTTCTTCTCGATCTGGGCGAGCGCGATTTCCAGCTCGTACAGCTGGTCGTTGCGCGCTTCGTCCACGCGCGGCGCCTGGCTGGTCGGGCCGATGAAGAGACCGCTGAACAGGTACGACAGCGAGGGGTGGTTGTGCCAGTAGGCGATCAGGCTGCCGAGCAGCTCGGGTTTGCGCAGGAAGGGCGAGTCGGCCGGGGTGGCGCCACCCATCACGAAGTGGTTGCCACCACCGGTGCCGGTGTGACGGCCATCGGTCATGAACTTCTCGGCACACAGCTTGGTCTGGTGCGCGGCCTCGTACAGGAACTCGGTGTGCTCCACCAGTTCACCCCAGGTGTGGGCGGGGTGGATGTTGACCTCCACCACGCCCGGGTCGGGCGTGATCTGCAGCATCTTCAGGCGCGGGTCGCGCGGTGGGGGGTAGCCCTCCAGCACGATGGTCATGCCCAGGCGCTCGGCCGTGGCTTCCACCGCGGCCAGCAAATCCAGGTAGTCCTCCAGGTGCGCCATGGGCGGCATGAACACGTAGAGGTGCTGGATCTTGCCGCCGCCGGCTTTTTCGGCCTTGGGGCCGTTGGAGCGGTGCGGGTCGCGGGCTTCCACGCAGAGCGCGGTGCGGGTGAGCCAGGCGGCCGATTCGGCACGTTGCGGGAAGCGGGCCGACAAGGCTTGTGCCGGTGCGGCACCGGGGCCGGGTTGGCCCGCGCGCAGGCCTTCCACGGTCTCGGCGTCGGGGTCGAAGTCCATGCCCTGCATGGAGACCGTGCCACCTTCGGCAAAACCCCCGCCCACCTGGTGCGGCGAGACCTGGTGCTTCACGGCGGCGCCGCGCGGCAGCGGGTCGCGTGCGGTGTGCGGGTCCTGTTCGATGTGGTACGGGTAGTCACCGGCCGAGACCCAGGGCAGCGAGTCCAGCGGCAGGCGGTAGCCCATGGGCGAATCGCCGGGCACGAGGTACATGCGCTCGTCGCGGAAGAACCAGGGGCCGGTGGACCACACGGTGCCCGAGACGCGGGCGTACGCGCTTTTGCCGTTGTTGGACAGCGCACCGTTGGGCCCCGAGGCCTGCAGCGGCAGCACGTAGCCCACCGTGGCCTCCAGGCCCTGGGTGAACACGCGGCGCAGGCGCGCGCGTTCCAGCTCGTCGTCGAGCTTGGCGTCGAACGGGTCCACGTTGACCGGCAGGCGGCGCTCGCGCCAGAGGTAATACCAGGTGTCTTCAAACCCGGGGGTGATGTACTGGGTGGACAGGCCGAGCTTGCGCGCCAGCGCCTGCGTGAAGCGGCGCGCGTCGTCGGCGGTGTAGTGTTTTTCATCGCGCTCGTCGGCCAGCAGCGCGGGGTTGTTCCAGATGGTCTCGCCGTCGGCGCGCCAGAACATGGAGAGCGCCCAGCGCGGCAACTGCTCGCCCGGGTACCACTTGCCCTGACCCATGTGCACGAAACCACCGGCGCCGTATTCCACGCGCAGGCGGTTGAGCAGTTCGGTGGCGTAGCCGCGCTTGGTCGGGCCGAGCGCGTCGGTGTTCCATTCGCCCGCGTCGCGGTCGCTGGTGGCGACAAAGGTGGGCTCACCACCCATGGTCAGGCGAACGTCGTGCTTCTGCAGGTCCACGTCGACCTTCTCGCCCAACGCCACCACGCCGGCCCATTGTTCGTCGGTGTAGGGCAGGGTCACACGGGGCGATTCGTAGACGCGGGTCACGCCCATGTGGTGGCTGAACTCCACCTCGCATTTGTCCATGGCGCCTTCCACCGGCGCGGCACTCGATGGCTGCGGTGTGCAGGCCAGCGGAATGTGGCCTTCACCGGCGAGCAGGCCGGAGGTGGGGTCCAGGCCGATCCAGCCGGCGCCGGGCAGGAACACTTCGCACCAGGCGTGCAGGTCGGTGAAATCCTGCTCGGGGCCGTTGGGGCCGTCGACCGATTTCACGTCGCTTTTGAGCTGGATCAGGTAGCCCGACACGAAGCGCGCGGCCAGGCCCATGTGGCGCAGGATCTGCACCAGCAGCCAGCCAGTGTCGCGGCACGAGCCGCTGCCCAGCTTGAGCGTTTCTTCGGGCGCCTGCACACCCGGCTCCATGCGGATGGTGTACGAGATTGCGTGCTGCAGTTTCTGGTTCACGTCCACCAGAAAGTCGATCGTGCGGCGCTCGCTGCGGTCCACGGTGGCCAGATAAGCCTTGAGCAGTGGCGTCATGGGCGCGGTGACCAGGTAGGGCGCGAGTTCCTTTTTCTGCTCTTCGTCGTAGCTGAACGGGAAGTTCTCCGCGCGCGGCTCCAGGAAAAAGTCGAACGGGTTGTAGACCGCCATTTCCACCACCAGGTCGATCGTGACCTTGAACTCGGTGGTGGGCTCGGGGAAGACCAGGCGGGCCTGGTAGTTGGCAAACGGGTCCTGCTGCCAGTTGATGAAATGGCCCTCGGGCTCGATGCGCTGGGAGTACGACAGCACCTTGGTGCGGCTGTGCGGCGCGGGGCGCAAACGGACCACCTGGGGGCCGAGTTTGACGAGCCGGTCGTATCGATAATGCGTGATGTGGCTCAGGGCAACATGAATGGCCATGTGGGGGCTTTCAACGGGGAGGAAACAATGGATCGTCGGGCAAAGGCTGGGCCGTGGGCGTTCGGTCTCATCCTAGCAAGTCTTGCGCCAAAGAACGATGACGGCACCGCAAGCACTGCAATCGCAGCGGTGCGCCAGCCGATCCGCTGACCATGCGCGTGGGTTGGCTGGCGGGTGGGCCGGGCTGGGTGCTGGGCGTGGCGCTGCAACTGCAGCAGCCGGCGTTGTGGCCCTGGTGGGTGTACGCCTGGGTGCTGTGCGCCGGTGTGTTCTTGGCGCTGGTTTCGCGTCGGGCGGGTCGAGCCAGGGGCGTTGTGCTGGCTTTCCTGGCGGGTGGCCTCATCGGCTTTGGGCTCACCGGCGCCCGCGCCGCGCACTTCGCCAGCCACGCGCTGGACCCGGCCCTTCAGGGCGTCGACATTGAACTGGTCGGCCGCGTGGCGGCTTTGCCCCAGCGCACGGCGCAAGGCGAGCGGTTTGACCTGGTGGTCGAGTCGGCCACCCGTGCGGGTCAGGCGGTCACCGTGCCCGAGCGCATCCAGCTCGGCTGGACCAGCGGATGGGGGGCCGCTGCCGAAGGGCCGTTGTGGGAACTGGCCAGCCGTGGCCCCACCGTGCGGGCCGGGGACCGCTGGCGCTTCACGGTGCGACTGCGCAGCCCGCACGGCCTGTCCAACCCCCACGGTTTTGACCGTGAGCACTGGCTCTGGGAGCGCGGCATCCAGGCCACGGGCCACGTGAAGAGCGGCCCGCGCGACCCGGCGCCCGAGCACCTGGGGTCCACCTGGCACCACCCGCTGGAGGCCATTCGCCAGCGCGTGAGCGAGCGCATCGACGAGCGCGTGGACGATCCGCGCGCCGCCGGGGTGCTGGCGGCACTGGTGGTGGGCGACCAGTCCGCGATCGACCGGGACGACTGGGCGCTGTTCCGCACCACGGGCGTTGCGCATTTGATGAGCATTTCCGGGCTCCATGTGACCATGTTCGCCTGGCTGGCCACCGCGCTGCTGGCCTGGGGCTGGCGCCGGTTGGCACCGGTCTGGCCGCAGGCCTTGCTGGCGGTGCCCGTGCCGGTGGTGGCCGGCTGGGGCGGCGTGGCGCTGGCGGCGACTTATGCGCTGTTTTCCGGCTGGGGTGTGCCGGCGCAGCGCACGGTCATCATGCTGGCCGTGGTGGTGGGTTTGCGTCTCGGGGTGCGGCACTGGCCCTGGCCGGTGGTGTGGCTGCTGGCCATGTCGGCCGTGTTGTTGCTTGATCCGTGGGCGCTGATGCAGCCGGGCTTCTGGCTCAGTTTTGTGGCGGTGGGCATTCTGTTTGCCACCGACCCCGGGCGCACGCAGCGCCCATCCGGGGGCGGGGTGCTGGGGCGTGCGGGTCGATCGGTGGCGGGGTTGGTGCGCGAGCAGGGCGTGGTGACCATCGCGCTGGCGCCGCTCACGCTGCTGTTGTTCGGGCAGTTTTCGGTGGTGGGCTTGCTGGCCAACCTGGCGGCCATTCCGGTGGTGACCTTGCTCATCACGCCCCTGGCCCTGCTGGGTGTGGCGCTGCCGCCGCTGTGGGATGCCGTCGCCTGGGTGGTGCAGGCCATGGCCTCGGGACTGCAGTGGATGGGGCAGGTGCCTTGGGCCGCGGTGTTCCGCCCGGCGGCGCCCTGGCCGCTGGCGCTGGCCGCGGTGGCCGGTGGTGCGCTGCTGGTGCTGCGCCTGCCGTGGGTGATGCGCTCGGCCGGGGTGTTGTTGCTCGCGCCCGCGCTGCTGTACGCGCCGCCGCGCCCGGCGTCGGGGACATTCGAACTCATCGCGCTGGACGTGGGGCAGGGCAGCGCCGTGCTGGTGCGCACCGCCGGTCACAGCCTGCTGTACGACGCGGGCCCTCGCTTCGGCCCCGACAGCGATGCCGGCGAGCGTGTGGTGCTGCCGCTGCTGCGCGCGCTGGGCGAGCGGCTCGATGCCGTGGTGGTGAGCCACCGCGACAGCGACCACGCCGGCGGCGCCGAGGCGGTGCGCGCCGCCCACCCGCAGGCCCGCTGGTTGTCGTCGTTCGGCGCCGACACGCTCGAGCGGTGCGTGGCGGGTCAGCGCTGGACCTGGGACGGCGTGGACTTCGAGGTGCTGCGTCCGGACCTGGACGACTACGGCCCCGATGGCCAGGGTCTGCTGAGCACGAACGCCATGTCGTGTGTGCTGCGGATCGCCGGCGTGCAGCACAGCGCCTGGTTGGGCGGCGACATCGATGCTGCGCGCGAGGTCCAGCTGGCGCTGGCCCGTCCGCAGGACCGAGCCACCGTGATGCTGGCACCTCACCACGGCAGCCTCACGTCGAGCACCCCGGTGCTGCTCAACACCCTGCAGCCGCGCTGGGTGCTGGTGCAGTCGGGTTACCGCAACCGGTTCGGCCACCCGGCGCCCGCCGTGCTGGAGCGCTACCGGCAGCGCGGCGTGCGTTGGGTGAATTCACCGGACTGCGGCGCAGCGACCTGGCGCAGCGCCGAGCCCGAGGTGGTGCACTGCCACCGGGAGGAACACCGGCGCTATTGGCACCACGCCGGTGCTGGCCAGGCCGCGGGGCTCAGCGCAGGTGGTGCACCGCCGCCTGCTCGTACACCGGTGTCGACAAGCCCTCGTAGCGCGCCTTGAGCTGCAGCGAGAGGAATTGCGAGTAGTGCCGGCTCTGGTGCAGGTTGCCCCCGTGGATCCACAGCTGCGGTTGGTTGGTGGGTTTCCACATGTTGCGCAACTCACCTTCCCAAGGCCCCGGGTCCTTGGTCGTGGCCGAACCCAGGCCCCAGACCTTGCCCACGCGGTCCGCCACCTCGGGAGAGACCAGATCGGCCAGCCAGTGGTTCATGGAACCGAACCCCGTGGCATAGACCAGCACGTCGGCGGGCAACTCCGTGCCATCGGTCAACGTCACGGATTGGGGGTTGATGCGTTCGATGTTCACACCGCTCTTGAGCTTGATGCTGCCGTTGGCCACCAGTTCGCAGGCGCCCACGTCGATGTAGTAGCCCGAGCCCCGGCGCAGGTACTTCATGAACAGACCCGAGCCGTCGTCACCGAAATCGAGCATGAAGCCGGCCTTCTCCAGGCGGCCGTACAGATCGGCATCGCGCTTCTTCATCTCGTCGTACACCGGGATGTGGAAGGTGTGCATGATCTTGTAGGGCACGCTGGCGAAGATCAGGTCGGCCTTGTGGTGGTCGATGCCGCTCTTGACCGCCTGCTCCGAGTACAGCCCGCCCAAGGCCAGCTCCATCAGCGAATCCGACGGTGCGATGTGCGTGCTGCTGCGCTGGACCATGGTCACATCGACGTCGTTTTCCCACAGCGCTGCGCAGATGTCGTGCGCCGAGTTGTTGGAGCCCAGCACCACCACCTTCTTGCCCTGGCAGGCCTCGGGTCCGGGGTGCTTGCTGGAATGGTGCTGGTCGCCCAGGAAGGTCTCGGCGCCGGCGATCTTCGGCACGTTGGCGTAGCCCGACACCCCCAGCGCAAACACCAGCTGCTTGGGGCGCAAGGTCACTTCCTGGCCGTCGCGCTCCACCACCACCTCCCACTCGCCTTTGGCCTCGTCGAACCGCGCTTTTTTGGCGGTGGTCGAGCCCCAGTAGTTGAGCTCCATGACCTTGGTGTACATCTCCAGCCAGTCGCCCACCTTGTCCTTGGGCGCGAACACCGGCCAGTCGTCCGGGAAGGGCATGTAGGGTAGGTGGTCGTACCACACCGGGTCGTGCAGGCAGAGCGATTTGTAGCGGTTGCGCCAGCTGTCGCCAGCCCGCGCGTTTTTCTCCACCACGACGGTGGGCACACCCAGCTTTTTCAAGCGGGCCGCGAGGATGATGCCGCCCTGACCGCCGCCGATGATCAGCACATACGGCTGCTCCTCGTAACCCAGTTTCGCTTCTTCTTCCTGCCGCAGCTCCAGCCAGCTCTTGCGCGCTTTTTTCGATCCGTGCTCGGCCCCTTTGATGCGGTTGTCGCCGCGCTTTTCCTCGAAACCCTTGAGCTCGGTCATGGTCGTGAGGAAGGTCCAGGCCTGGTCGCCTTGGGGCGTGGCCTTCAGGCGCAGGTGCCCTCGACCGCGGGCCACGGTGGTCTCGAAAGTGAACCAGGCATCCACAATGCCGTCGGCCTCGGTGGCCTCGCCTTCGAGCGCAAAGTGGCTGGGCGCTGTGTCGGCCAGGCGATCGCGCAGCATGGCCGCGATGGCGGGGCGGCCTTCCTGCGTGCGGATGTTCCAGGTGAAGGCCACGAGGTCGCGCCAGAAGCTGTCCTCGGTGAAGGCGGACGTGACGGCATGGATATCGCCGGTGGACAAGGCGGTCTCGAAATCCGACAGCCAGCTCGATGCCCTTTGGGAAGGGGTGTGGGTCATGGGTCTTGTCTCCTGTTGTGGGTCGCCTTCAACATGAAGGTTCGACCGGCTCAACCATCACAAGACCCGTGCCAGCACGCGGAGATCGTCAAGTCTTTGAATCAGAACGGTATTTTTTTGAACGCGGGGGCGTTCACCTGTCACGGTGTGACACCCCGCCTGTGACACCTGTCACGGCAGCGTGGGCTGCCGGTTGGGCGACACGATGCCCGCGCGTTTCATGCGGCGGTACATCGTCATGCGCGACAGCCCGAGTTGCCGCGCCACGGCACTCACGTTCCACTGCGCCTGGGTGAGCGCTTCCAGCAACGCATCGTCCGAGGCCATGTTTTCGGCGGGCGGGGCCGCCGCACGGAAGGGGGTGGTCATCGGCGAGCGCGGTCTCAGCTCGGGCAGGTCATCCACATCGATGGTGGGCGTTCGGCTCACGCTCATGGCGAAGTCCAGCGCGTTGCGCAGTTCGCGCAGGTTGCCTGGCCAGTCGTGCGCCAGCAGCCGGGCGCGGGCGGGCGGCGTCAGCGTCTTGCCGTCGAGCATGCGCTCGACCATGGCGCCCAGGTCGGAGCGTTCGCGCAGCGGGGGCAGGTCGATGTGGGCACCGTTGAGGCGGTAGTACAGATCGTCGCGGAAGCGCCCCGCCTTCACCAGTGCCTCCAGCGGCGCGTGGGTCGCAGCGATCACGCGGATGTTCACGGGCACGGGCTTGAGCGCGCCGACCGGCAGCACCTCGCGCTCCGAGAGCACGCGCAGCAGGCGCGCCTGCAGGGCCAGCGGCATGTCGCCGATTTCATCCAGGAACAGGGTGCCGCCATCGGCTTCCGGGATCAGGCCGCGTTTGCCTCTGGGCGCCGCCCCGGAAAAGCTGCCGGGCAAATGCCCGAAGAGTTCGCTCTCGATCAGGCTTTCGGGGATGGCGGCGCAGTTGACCGCCACGAACGGCCGGTGGCGCCGCTCGCTGCTGGCGTGCACCGCCTTGGCGAAATACTCCTTGCCCACCCCGGTTTCGCCGGTCACCAGCAAGCTGATGGGCGAGTTCACCAGGCGCGCGGCGCGGTGGACCTGTCGCTCCAGCGTGGCGTCGCCCGCCGACAGGGCGCGCAGCGGCTGCGGCAAGGGCGACGGTGGGGCGCTCTGTGCAGCGCTCAGGCGCGGGGGCGGGGGGGACGCAGAGAGGAACAGGAGCTGGCGCTTGTTGGTGGGCATCAGCGCGCGCTGGTCCGAGGGGCGCGCCTGCACGAAGTCGCCGATGCGGGAGAACGGCACATCGAACAGGTCTTCGAAGCGCAGATCGGTCAGGGCCTGGGCACCGGGGCGCTCAAACGCCAGCTGGGCGCGGCGGTTGTGCCCGATCACGCGACCGTTGGTGTCGAGTGCCAGCATGTACTCGGGCTGCACGTCGAGGAACTGGGGCGCCGCGGAGAGCCGAAGAATCCAGTCGCGGCGGTGCCGGTGCAGGAACGCGGCGTTCTCGATGTCGTGCGCGTACATCTGCACCAGTTGCAGCGCGAGGTGCTGGCTGGCCTTGGGTTGCTGCGAGCTGAGCTGGGAGATGTCGAGCACCGCGCTGAGAACGCCCTTGCTGTCGAAGATGGGTGCGGTGGTGCAGGTGAGCGGGATGTGGGTGGCGTCAAAGTGGTCGTCCAGGTGCACGGTGAGCGCCTGCCCGGTGGTGATGCAGGTGCCCACCCCGCAAGTGCCGGCGTGTTGCTCGCTCCAGTCCGCACCCAAGTACAGCCCGGCCTTGCGCAGGCTGGGCTCGAACACCAGGTCGCCCAGAAAATCGACCGTGACGCCGCGCGCGTCGGTGAGCAGCACCACGTAGCCCAGCCCCGCCACCTTGGTGTAGAGCGACTCCAGGCCGTGCCGCGCGATGTGCAGGAAAGCCTCCATCTGGTCCTGGTGCTCCCGCAGGCGCGCTTGCGGCAGGATCACCGCCTCCTGCATGCGCGTGGGGTCCAGCTGGTGCTGGTGCACGCAACGGTGCCACGACTCGCGGATGACCCGCTCGTTGCCGATGGCCACCGGCGCGCCCAGGCCGCTTTCGGCCACTTGCATCACCGCGGCAATGTGCTGATGCTGGCTGGCATTCATGGCAGAACTCCTGGTTCGACTCGCACGGATGTTGGCCGGCGCCAACGCGGCCCTTGATTAGAAGACGACCCGGGGGTGCGGCTTCACAGGGTTTTCCGTAAGAGCCTCTGCCGTCAAAAGATGAAGGAAAGCCCCGTGCCGGCCTTTTGCTGGCCCACTCCTTGCTATGCTGTGGGCAGGAGAAAAAAGCCCATGAGCAGACCCATGTTTGACGAAATGAATGCCTCGCCCAGCGAGGTCCGGGCCCACTACGAGAACTACGCCCGCTGGTTGGCGCAGCAACCCGAGGAGGTCATGGCGTCCCGCCGTGAAGAGGCAGAAATGATCTTTCGCCGCGTCGGCATCACCTTTGCGGTGTACGGCGCGAAGGACGAAGACGGCTCCGGTACCGAGCGCCTGATCCCGTTCGACCTGATTCCCCGCATCATTCCGGCCCACGAGTGGCACAGCATGGAAGAGGGCCTGGTGCAGCGCGTGACCGCGCTCAACCGCTTCATCCACGACGTCTACCACGACCAGGAAATCATCAAGGCGGGCCACGTACCGGCCGAGCAGATCTTCCAGAACGCGCAGTTCCGCCCCGAAATGATGGGCGTGGACGTGCCGCACAACATTTACTCGCACATCTCGGGGGTGGACATCGTGCGGGCGCCCAACGCCGACGGCGTGGGTGAGTACTACGTGCTGGAGGACAACCTGCGCGTGCCCAGTGGCGTGAGCTACATGCTGGAAGACCGCAAGATGATGATGCGGCTGTTCCCCGAACTCTTCGGCTCCAACCGCGTGGCCCCGGTGGCCCACTACCCCGACCTGCTGCTGGAAACCCTGCGCGCGGTGAGCCCGGCGACCACGGCCGAGCCCACCGTGGTGGTGCTCACGCCCGGCATGTACAACAGCGCCTACTTCGAACACGCCTTCCTCGCGCAGCAGATGGGCATCGAGCTGGTGGAGGGCCAAGACCTCTTCGTCAAGGACAACTTCGTTTACATGCGCACCACGCGCGGCCCCAAGCGGGTGGACGTGATCTACCGCCGGGTCGACGACGACTTCCTCGACCCCTCGGTGTTCCGCCCCACGTCCACGCTCGGCTGTGAGGGCCTGCTGGGCGTGTACCGCAGCGGCAACGTGGCCATCTGCAACGCGGTGGGCACCGGTGTGGCGGACGACAAGTCGATCTACCCCTATGTGCCCAAGATGATCGAGTTCTACCTGGGCCAGAAACCGATCCTGAACAACGTGCCCACCTTCATGGGACGCGACGCCGAAGACCTCAAGTACATGCTCGCCAACATGAAGGACCTGGTGGTCAAAGAGGTGCACGGCGCCGGCGGCTACGGCATGCTGGTCGGCCCGGCTTCCACCCAGGCCGAGATCGAGGATTTCCGCAAGGCCGTGCAGGCCAACCCCAGTGGTTACATCGCCCAGCCCACGCTCTCGCTGTCCACCTGCCCCACCTATGTGCAAAGCGGCGTGGCCCCGCGCCACATCGACCTGCGCCCCTTCGTGCTCAGTGGCAAGGAAGTGCAGATGGTGCCGGGCGGCCTCACCCGCGTGGCGTTGAAGGACGGTTCGCTGGTCGTCAACTCCTCGCAGGGCGGCGGCACCAAGGACACCTGGGTTCTGGAAGATTAAATTGAATGCCTGGGGGCGGATCTTCAGCCCTGACCCCCACTGATCAAGGACGTACCATGCTTTCGCGCACCGCCGACCACCTCTTCTGGATGTCCCGCTACACCGAGCGCGCGGAGAACACCGCCCGCATGCTCGACGTGAACTACCAGACCTCGCTGCTGCCGCAGTCAGCCGCCGTGGCGCAGGTGGGCTGGGAAGGCTTGCTGGTCATCAGCGAGCTCATGCCCGCCTACAACAAGAAGTACGGCCAGGAAATCACGCCGCGCAACGTGCTCGACTTCATGGTGCGCGACGAGTCCAACCCGTCGAGCATCGCCACCTGCCTGAAGGCCGCGCGTGAAAACGCCCGCGCGGTGCGCGGCGCGCTCACCACCGAGCTGTGGGAAACGCAAAACCAGACCTGGCTGGAACTCGGCCGCATGCTCAAGAGCAAGAATTTCGAGCGCGACCCCAGCGAATTCTTCGAGTGGGTCAAGTTCCGCTCGCACCTCTCGCGCGGCGTGGCCATCGGCACCATGCTGCAGGACGAAGCCTTTCACTTCTACCGCATGGGCACCTTCCTGGAGCGGGCCGACAACACCGCGCGCCTGCTGGATGTGAAGTTCCACGCCGTGCACAGCGACTTCTTCGGCAACGCCAGCGAGCTCGATCAGGAATACGACTTCTACCACTGGAGCGCCATCCTGCGCAGCGTGAGCGGCTTCGAGGTCTACCGCAAGGTGTACCGCGACGTGATCTCGCCCGAGCGCGTGGCCGAGCTGCTCATCCTGCGCGCCGACATGCCGCGCAGCCTGGCCGCCAGCCTGAACGAAGTGGTCAACAACCTCGCCGTGGTTTCCAACGACCTGTCGGCCGAAACCCTGCGCCGCGCCGGCAAGCTCAAGGCCGACCTGCAATACGCCCGAATCGACGAGATCCTGGCCACGGGCCTGCACGCCTTCTTGACACAGTTCCTCGACCGGGTGAACGAACTGGGTGGGCGCATCAGCAAGGACTTTCTGGTGCCGGCAGGCTGAAGCACGCCGACCTGCAATGCATCGACAAAGGCCAGCCTCGCGCTGGCCTTTTTCATGTCGATCGCGCTTCCCGGCAAACGGCGTACGCCACCCGGCGTACATACGCCCTGGGGTGTCTTCCCTAGCATTCGGTTGTCCGCTGAGCCACGCCCGAAGAGGGCAGCCGGCGGCGCCAACACCAACCCCTCACGGGACCCCAGGAACACAGGAGAAGCGCCATGTCGACCACCCCCACCACTGCAAACGCCCGCCGTTTCACACTCAAGACCTTGGCTGCCGCAGCCACGGTCGCCACGCTCGGCTTCACCGGCCTGAGCGCCCACGCCCAGGAGACCATCAAGGTCGGCGTGCTGCACAGCCTCTCGGGCACCATGGCCATTTCGGAAACCGTGCTCAAGGACACGGTGCTGATGGCGATCGACGAGATCAACGCCAAGGGCGGCCTGCTGGGCAAGAAGCTGGAGCCCGTGGTGGTGGACCCGGCGTCCAACTGGCCGCTGTTCGCCGAAAAAACCAAACAGCTGCTCACGCAGGACAAGGTCGCCGTGATCTTTGGCTGCTGGACCTCGGTGTCGCGCAAGTCGGTGCTGCCGGTGGTGGAAGAGGCCAACGGCCTGCTGTTTTATCCGGTGCAGTACGAAGGCGAAGAGCTGAGCAAGAACGTGTTCTACACCGGTGCCGCGCCCAACCAGCAGGCCATTCCCGCGGTGGAATACCTGATGAGCAAGGACGGCGGCTCGGCCAAGCGCTTTGTGTTGCTGGGCACCGACTACGTGTACCCCCGCACGACCAACAAGATCCTGCGCGCCTTCCTGAAGGCCAAGGGCGTGGCGGACGCCGACATCATGGAGGAGTACACCCCCTTCGGTCACTCCGACTACCAGACCATCATTGCCAAGATCAAGAAGTTCTCGTCCGAAGGCAAGAAGACGGCCGTGGTCTCCACCATCAACGGTGACTCCAACGTGCCGTTCTACAAGGAACTGGGCAACGCCGGTCTCTCCGCCAAGGACGTGCCTGTGGTCGCCTTCTCGGTGGGCGAAGAAGAGCTGCGCGGCGTGGACACCAAGCCGCTGGTGGGTCACCTGGCCGCCTGGAACTACTTCATGAGCATCAAGAGCCCGGCCAACACCGAGTTCGTGAAGAAGTGGAGCGCGTACGCCAAGGCCAAGAACATCCCCGGCCACAAGGACAAGCCACTCACCAACGACCCGATGGAAGCCACCTACATCGGCATCAACATGTGGGCGCAGGCCGTGACCAAGGCCAAGTCGACCGACACCGACAAGGTGATCGCCGCCATGGCCGGCCAGACCTTCAAGGCACCGGGTGGCTTCACCAGCACCATGGACAAGGAAAACCACCACCTGCACAAGCCGGTGTTCATCGGCGAGATCAAGGCCGACGGCCAGTTCAACGTGGTGTGGAAGACGCCGGGCCCGGTGGTTGCGGACCCATGGAGCGACTACATCGCCGAGAACAAAGGGAAAAAGAACGTTCCCGAAATGAAGAAGTGATGAAGCGCGGGGCGGCCTCCATGGGGAGGCCACCTTGCCTGGTCTTGCTGCCCCGGCCGGAGTTTGCCTGCCGGGGCGCTTTGAATTCCCGAACTGAAAGACGGACCCCATGCGTCCCACCCTGTTTCATGGCCTTGTGCGACTGCTGCTGGCGCTGTGCCTGGCCGCCGGCGCATCGGCCCACGCCCTCACACCGGCCGACGCCCTGGCGCTGGTGGATGGTGACACCGATGTGCGCATCGACACCCTGAACAAGCTCGCGGCCGAGCCCGACGAAAAAGCGTCGGCGCTGATCAAGGCCATGGCCGAAGAAGCTGTGCGCCTGCAGGGTGAGCGGGTCCTCATCGTGGTGGACGACGCCGCCGTGGACGCCGTGACCGGCGAGAAGCTGCCGCTGCCCGACGACGCGGGCGACGTGATGATCAACAACCGCCTGCGCAGTGCGATGGACAGTGCGCTAGCCGGCATGGAGCTGGTGGGGGCCGCGCCCGAACGCCAGCGCGAAGCCGCGCGCACCTTGCAGCGCAGCGCCTTTGAAGAACCCGACATCAGCCAGCTCGCGCTGATCGACAAGGCCCTGGCTGGCAACCTGGATGCGCAGGCACGCCAGAACCTGGAGCTGGCGCAGGCCGCCGTGCTGCTCGCAAGCGTTGATCCCGCGCAGCGCCTGGCCGCTGCGCAAAAACTCGGCGAAGCCAAACAACCCATCGTGCGGCCGCTGCTGCTGCAACAGATGGAGAAGGAAACCGACACCGGCGTGAAAGCCGCGCTGGCCGATTCGCTCAAGGGCATCGACCGCATGCTGGCTTTGGGCAACACCCTGGCGCAGGCCTTCACCGGCATCAGCCTCGGCTCCATCCTGCTGCTGGCGGCACTCGGCCTGGCCATCACCTACGGGCTCATGGGCGTGATCAACATGGCCCACGGCGAGCTCATCATGATCGGCGCCTACGCCACCTGGCTGGTGCAGGTGTTCTTTCGCCAGTCGCTGCCCGAGTACTTCGACTGGTACCTGCTGGCTGCCTTGCCCATCGCCTTCACCGCGTCTGCTCTGGTGGGCGCGGCCATGGAGCGGTCGGTGATCCGTTTCCTCTACGGCCGACCGCTCGAAACCTTGCTCGCCACCTGGGGCATTTCGCTGGTCCTCATGCAGGCGGTGCGCAGCCTCTTCGGCGCGCAAAACGTGGGCGTGGAAAACCCGAGCTGGATGAGCGGCGGCGTCACGTTTCTGGGCAACCTCAACCTGCCGTGGAACCGCATCATCATCATCGGCTTCGCGGTGGCGGTGCTGGTGGGGGTGACGCTCATGATCACCAAAACCCGCCTGGGACTGTTCGTTCGTGGCGTCACGCAAAACCGGCCCATCGCCTCGTGCATGGGCGTGAACACCGCGCGCATCGACACCTACGCGTTCGCCCTCGGTTCGGGCATTGCCGGTCTCGCGGGCTGTGCGCTCAGCCAGATCGGCAACGTCGGCCCCGACCTGGGCCAGAGCTACATCGTGGACTCGTTCATGGTGGTGGTGCTCGGTGGCGTGGGCCAGATCGCCGGCACGGTGTACGCCGCGCTCGGCCTGGGCCTGCTCAACAAGTTCATTGAAGGCTGGGCCGGCGCCGTGCTGGCCAAGATCGCGGTGCTGGTCTTCATCATCATCTTCATCCAGAAGCGTCCGCAAGGCATCTTCGCGATGAAGGGCCGGAGCGCAGAAGCATGAGCACCACACCCAACGTCCCCGTGGCCGTGTCGCTGCCCCAGCCTGGCCCGTTGCTCACGCGCACCGGCTGGAGCGCTTTCGTCGTCGCCTTGCTGGTGGTCTGCGCCGTGGCGCCGTTGCTCAACCTGTTTGTGCCCGAGGGCAGCGTCTTCCACCTGAGCGACTACATGGTCGGCCTGCTCGGCAAGATCATGTGCTACGCCATCTGCGCGCTGGCCATGGACCTGATCTGGGGCTACACCGGCATCCTCAGCCTGGGCCACGGGCTGTTCTTTGCGCTCGGGGGATACGTGATGGGCATGTACCTCATGCGCCAGATCGGGCTGGACGGCAACTACAAGAGCGAACTGCCCGACTTCATGGTGTTCCTCGACTGGAAGGAACTGCCCTGGCACTGGGCGCTGAGTGACAGCTTCATCGCCACGCTGCTGCTCATCGTGCTGGTGCCGGGTGTGGTGGCGTTTGTGTTCGGCTACTTCGCCTTCCGCTCGCGCATCAAAGGGGTGTATTTCTCCATCATCACGCAAGCGCTCACCTTTGCCGCGCTGCTGCTCTTCTTTCGCAACGAGACCGGCTTTGGCGGCAACAACGGCTTCACCGATTTCAAGCGCATCCTGGGCATTCCGCTGGCCACACCCGGCATGCGCATGACGCTGTTCGTCATCACCGGCCTGACGCTGCTGGGCTTCTTTTTGTGGGCGCGCTGGCTGGTCAACAGCAAGTTCGGTCGCGTGCTGCAAGCCGTGCGCGACGCCGAGAGCCGCGTCATGTTCTGCGGCTACAACCCGCTGCCCTACAAGCTCACCATCTGGACGGTTTCCGCCGTGATGTGCGGCATTGCCGGAGCGCTGTATGTGCCGCAGGTCGGCATCATCAACCCCGGCGAGATGAGCACGGCCAACAGCATCGAGATCGCGATCTGGGCTGCGGTGGGCGGGCGCGCCACGCTGATCGGCCCCATCGTCGGTGCCTTCATCGTCAACGGCGCCAAGAGCTGGCTCACCGTGAGCTTTCCCGAGTACTGGCTGTATTTCCTGGGCGTGCTGTTCATCGTGGTCACGCTCTTCATGCCGCAAGGCGTGGTGGGTCTGGTGAAAAAACTGCGTGGACACAAAGGAGGCCAGGCATGACGCCCGACCTCATGGAAGAGGGCGCGCAGCGCCTGCAGAAGATCGCGGCCGCCGGTGCGGCCGGCAGCACCGAATCGGGTGGCCGCGCCGCGGGCTTCTCGAGGCTCGTGGTGCCGGGCCAGGTGGACACCACGCACGGCCGCATCCTGTACCTCGACGGCGTGAACGTCAGCTTCGACGGCTTCAAGGCCATCAACAACCTGAGCCTCGACATCGCACCCGGCGAGCTGCGCTGCATCATCGGCCCCAACGGCGCCGGCAAGACCACGATGATGGACATCATCACCGGCAAGACCAGGCCCGACTGCGGCAGCGTGTTCTTCGGCAGCACCATCGACCTGCTGCGCTACCGCGAGGCCGAGATCGCGGCCATGGGCATCGGCCGCAAGTTCCAGAAGCCCACGGTGTTCGAGCACCTCACCGTGTTTGAAAACCTCGAACTGGCGCTGGCCACCGACAAGGGCGTGCGCCGCTCCCTGGTGTTCCGCCTCACCGGGCAGGAGAAGGACCGCCTGGGCGAGGTGCTGCAGACCATCCACCTCGCCGACAGCGCGGCCCGACTCGCGGGCAACTTGAGCCACGGGCAGAAGCAGTGGCTGGAGATCGGCATGCTGCTCATGCAAGACCCCAAACTGCTGCTGCTCGACGAACCCGTGGCCGGCATGACCGACGAGGAAACCGAGCGCACCGCGCAGCTGTTCCTCACGCTCAAGGGCAAACATTCGCTGATGGTGGTGGAGCACGACATGAGCTTCATCCGCACGATTTCGGAGAAGGTCACGGTGTTGTGCGACGGCGCCGTGCTGGCCGAGGGCACGCTGGACGAGGTGCAGGCGGACGAACGCGTGATCGAGGTCTATCTGGGTCGCTGAGGACAAACACATGAGCCTGCTCGAAGTCAAAGACATCAACCAGTACTACGGCGGCAGCCACATCCTGCGCAACGTCAACCTGCAGGCCGAGCTCGGCCAGGTGACCGTGGTGCTCGGCCGCAACGGCGTGGGCAAGACCACGCTGCTCAAGTCGCTCATGGGGCTGGTGCCCATCAAGAGCGGCAGCATCACGCTCGACGGTGTGCCGATTGCCGGCACCACGCCGTATGAGCGTGCCCGCATGGGCATGGGCTTCGTGCCACAAGGCCGCGAAATCTTCGGCCGCCTCACCGTGCAGGAGAACCTGCTCATGGGCTTGGCCTACAAGAAGGGCAGCACGCCCATCCCGCCCGAGCTGTTCGAGTTGTTCCCCGTGCTCAAGCAGATGCTGGGCCGGCGCGGTGGTGACCTCTCGGGCGGGCAGCAGCAGCAGCTCGCGATCGCGCGTGCGCTGGCGGCTGGCCCCAAGCTGCTGATCCTGGACGAGCCCACCGAGGGCATTCAGCCCAACATCATCAAGGACATCGGCCGCGTCATCCGCATGCTGGCCGATCGCGGCGACATGGCCATCGTGCTGGTGGAGCAGTACTACGACTTCGCCGAAGCCCTGGCCGACCGGTATGTGGTCATGGAGCGTGGCGAGGTGATTGCGAGCGGCCCCGGCAGCGAGATGCAGGCCAAGGGCGTGCGCCAGCTCGTGGCCATCTGAGCCGATCGCCCGATTCGCAGCCCGATGCCGCCCTCAGGCGGGTGGCGCGTGTCCGAGCAGCAGCGTGCAGCTGTCCGACACCTGATCGGCATCGAGCCCCAGGCCCACCAGCACGTCGTACAAACCTTCCAGCGCTTCGATCATCGGCTTGGGCGCGAAGTGCGGCGCCTGGTGCTGGCAGTGCTCGAGCGCGAATGCGTGCAACCAGTCGCCATCGTGGCGGTTCAGACCGACGCAGCCGAAGCGGTCGGTGAGTTCCATGAAACGCAGCAGGAGGCAGAAGCTCACCCAACCGGAGCTGAAGCGCGCCTGCGCGCGCGCCAGGGCATGAAGCCGGTCGCGGCTGAGCCCGCGCGGTGCGAGCGGTTCGTGGAAGACCGTCAACGCCAGCTCCAGGCCGAAGGCGGGCCGGTGATCGGGCGGGCTTTGTCGCATCACTTCATTCGCCAGCTGGTGGTGGATGGCGCGTGTGGCGTGCGCACGGTCCAGTTGGTGGACCAGCCGGGTCAAGCCCATCGGTTGCGCCATGCTGTGGCGCACCAGGCAGGGCAGCCAGAGTGCGGCATCGATGCGGGCATCGTGCAAGGTGCGCAAGGCCAGCAACGGGTGGTGTTCGTGGCTGGCCAGCAGCAGGATGTCCACCACGGCTGCGCGTGCCGATGGGCACGACGGGTGGGCACGGTGACCGCTGCGGTGGGGTGCCAGCCAGTGCAGCACGTCGACCCAGGGGTCGGCCTCACCGGCGTCTGTGGTGTCGCGTGCGACCTCGATCGCCAGCACGATGCGCTGCAGGGGCGGCAAGGCCAGGCAGGCGTGGCGCCGGTCCGGTTGCACCAGGGCCAGCCGCGCAGCGTGGGAGAACTGGTGGAGCAACTGGTGGCGCAGCCGGCGCGCCGGCTGGGGTTCCAGGCGTGCGCAGAGTTGCAGCAGACGCTCCAGCGTGCCTTGGCCCAGCGGTGAGAGGAGCCAGTGGTCGTCACACAGCTGGTCGCCCACGCACACCAGGGGCGGGTGCTGGTGCGACAACCAGACCAGGGTTTCATCGTTGTCGGGCGGCGTCTCCACCCGCTGCGCGATGTCCGCGGCAGGTGACCAGGGCAGGGCGAGCAAGCCCAGGTCGCCCACGATCTGCTGCATGCCCGCCGGGTCCGGCTCGGCTTCCAGGCGCCTCAGCGCCTTCGCCATCTGCGCGGGGGACAGCCTGTCCAGCCTCGGCTGCAGCAGCCCGATCACCTGCTGCAAGCCGTCGGTGGCCCCGCCCGTGCCGGGGGGCGACGGCATCAGTTGCAGCAGGTGCGACACCCAGACGGGCAGCGGTGCTGCGTCTGCCAGCAGGCTGCCGAGCAAGCCCAGCGTCAGTCGGCCTGGGTCCTGGGGAGGCACGCAGGCCCAGGCGGACACCAGGGCATGCGCCACCCGGTCGTGTCGGGTGTGGTGCAGCCGCAGGGCGTGCGCCATGTGCTCCAGCACGGGGGCCTCGACCGTGGCGTGCAGCACCCGGGCCGTGTGCAGGATCTGCACAAACGCGTGGTGGAAGTGTTCCGCCTGCTGCAGGTCGGCCTCATCGACGTCGATGTGCTGCAACTCCTCAAGCGCCTGGACCAGCAGGCCCTTGGCTTGCAACAACGTGAGTTCCTGCAGGGCGGCGCTGCGGATGTCGGTGCGCAGCAGCGATGGGTGCCTGGGCTTGCGCTGTGCGGCGTTGAAACGTGGCGGTGTGGGGGTGGGTGGGGTTTGCATGGCGTCTGGGACGGTGGTGTGGAAAACCCATCGTGCCCCGCCGCGCTGGTGGCGTGAATCGGCTCACCAACCGATGACGCGCTTGAAACGCCTGACCGTGCGGGCAACCGATGCGCACGCCCCGAGCGCGCTCACTTGCCCAGCTGGACCAGCGCCGCCTGCAAACCCGACAGCCCTCCCACGCGTTGGTCGTTGATGAAGATCTGCGGCATCTGCCGCACCGACGGACCACATTTTTCGTAGAACGCCAGACGCTCGGTTTCGTCATCGATCCGGATCTCTTCGAAGGCGAGCGATCGGGACTTGAGAAGCATCTTGGCCGACTCGCATTGCGGGCAGGCGGACTTGGAATAGACGGTGATGTTGAGTGACATGGGCCGAGTTTACGGGCCGGACCCAGTCCCTCGGCGTTCGACGGGATGGACGCACGCGCACCACCCCGACCACACTGGCTGCCCCCTCACAAACAGGAGATGGTCATGTTGGGATGGTTTGAATGGGACGAGGTCCATCAGTGCCTGCGCGTCGTGATTCCGCCCTGGGATTGCGTGGATGCGCCGCGTCAGCCTGCCGACGTGGTGAAAGATCGGCAGGATGAACTCGTGAAGTTGATCGCCGGGATGTCGCTCAATCCGTTGCAGCGTGGTGCCATCAAAGATTACCTGTCACTGGCCGCCCACTGGATGTCCGAAGATCTCTTCAAGTTCGCGCTGGAAACGATGATCTGCTTCGTGAAAGTCGATGCTTCACTGTTTGAGTCTGCCTTGACCGTTCAGAAGTTGGTGAGCCCACCGTTCAACGATCTGGTGAAGGCGGGCAATGCGTGTCGCCAGGAGATTGACGATCTTGTGGCATTGGGTCTGCTGATGTCGCGCACCACGCGACGCACCTATCTCAACGACCAGGTTTCGCGCGCGCGCGAGAGGCTGCACGACGACCATGGATTGGCCGAACCGCATGCCTCCATCAACCATTTGTTGGCCAGACTGGAAGCGGTGCTCCTGATGGCACCGCCCGCCCACGATGCGCCGGTGGGAGCCGCGCTGATCCCGGCTCAGGCAGATCAGCTGAATACCCAGGTGCGCCGCCTCCTGCGCCGGCTGGTGTTTTCGATGGACAGCGCATTCCATGGGGCGCTGGCTGCCAACATTGACGCACTGGTGAAGGCTGAGCGGCAGGGCATCTTCCGTCATGTGGCCCAGGACCTGGGCCAGCTCGCCAGCGACGTTCCGCTCTTTGCCCTTTGCGAGCCGCTGTGGGTGCAGATCCAGCGGGTTGCAGACTGCAAGGATCGATCGGTGTTGCCCGACTGCCCGACCTTGGCACGCGAGGTGCTGGACCAGGCCGACGCCTGGATCACCGCTTGCGCGGGGGTGACCTACCGCTACACGCGAGCCTACCTGATCAGCTTGGGCAACCAGCAGCCCACTTCACCCCAACTCCTGCAAAGCCACGAACTGCTCACGCGCCACACCCGGGCTGCCGCGCAGCAACGCTTGAACCAGCGCCAACGATTCCTCGCCGGGCCCGCGCCTGCAGCTGGGGCACTGACGTTGGTGGCGGACCCTGGGGCACAGGTTGTCGACGACCCCGTGCACACCTGGCCGGTGGATCGCCTGGTGCGCTGGATCAACGGGCCCGTCACCAGCCAGGCGGCCGCCAAGGCGCTGGTCGATCAGCCCCGGCTGCTGAAGCGCGACAACGAACTGCTGGCGCTGGACCGCCAGCGCAGCGGCACCGTAGCCCCGGCCAAGGGCGAGAAAGACAGCCAGGCGCTCACCCAGGAAAAAGCGCAGGACATCGTGTGGCTGGGCCTGATCCAGTCGGCCGAGTACTTGCGTGACGAGCTGCGCGACCTCGGTGCGTTGGCCGACCGGCTCGGCCTCAAATGTGCTGAGCGCGGCAATGCCGCCACCGCCCTCAAGGCCATCGAAACCACCTTGCAGGCGATGGGCAGCGTCAAGAAAACCACCACCATTGCCAAGGCCCAGGCACAACTGGCGATCGCCAACAACTGCCTTGAAACGCTGCGCGCTTTCATCAAGCCGGTGCAGGTGGCCGCCGAGAAGTTGCTGCGGTTTGGCGAATGCCTGGTGTTGCAGCTGCGCCAGGAAACCTTGGCGATGGGCAAGCACCACGGCGGGGTGATCGGTTGCCCGATGGCGTTGGACCAATGGGGCGCGGTGCGGGACCGATTTCATCGGCGTTACTGCTCCCCGGTCCAGGTGTTGACCATGGACGGCGAACGCGTTCTGCTGCGCAGCGACCAGGCGCTGGCGCTGCACGTCACCGCCGGCAGTCAGAGCGGCTATGCGTTCGATGTGTCGGTGCACCTGTGGCAACGGCTGGACGAGTCGAAGGACGATCCCTTCGACACGTCGAGCGTGGAGCTGTTCCCGCCGATGAACACCCAGGGATGGTTTGACACCTTCATCACGTGCGCGGTGCTGCACGTGCCGCTGCCGTGAATCAGGCGGCGCTGACGGGTAAGCCGGCCGCACCCGGCGGCTTGTAGCCGGCGGGCAACGACACACCGCCCGGTGTGGCCACCGCGCCCGTGTGTTCACCCAGGCGCGAGTGCTGCGCGCTGGTGCGGTAGCGCTCGCGCAGCGCGTGGGTGCGCTCGGCCAGCGCCTCGTGGTCTGCAATGCGCACGTTGTAGCGCTGCAGCACCTGGTGGGCGGACTCGATCAATTTGGCGTTGAGTGTTCGCTCACCGTCCTCCAGCAGTTTCATCACCGTGCCCTGCGGGTCGCCCTTGATGCTGAGCGTCATGGCCTGTTCGGTCATTTTCAGAATCTGGCTGTGTGCGCTGCGCACCCGGTCGGCAAAGCCCTGCACGCCCGAGGCGGCGCAGGCCATCAGCTCGCTCATGGCCTTGCTGGTGCAAAAGCGCAGGGCCAGCGTGTCCACGGCGGCCTCGGATTCGTTGAGCGCGATCGATCGCATCTGCAGGCGGCCCATGAGCGCGAGCAGGTTGCACGCGGTCTCGAAGTCGAAGTCGGGGCTCAGGGCGTCGTTGGCCAGGCGGCGCACGTCGTCGAGCGCGCGCGCGGTGTTCTGGTGCTGCAGCGCCAGCAGGCTTTCGGCCATGCCGAGCAGGCGGTGGGGCCGGGCCGGCGCATGGCTGCGGTCGCGCAGGCGGGTGAGCTGGTCCACCGTGCGGGCCAGGCCGCGCTGGTCGTTGTTGTCCAGCCGCGCGAAGGCCAGCATCAACAGGGCCTGGGGGTCGAACATCTTGGAGTCCAGTCCCAGGCGCGTGGCGCGGTCCAGCAGTTCCACGCCTTCGCTTTTCTCGCCGGTGTAATAGGCCAGCATGCCGTGTTTGAGGAGGCGGCTGATGGACGACGGGGTCAGCTTGGTGGCCATCTGGTAGGTGGTCAGCGCGCTCTGGAAGTTGCCCAGCTCGAACTGCGCGCGGCCCATCACGTCGTAGGCGTCGGCGTATGCGTTGTCGTCCTGGATCAGGCTCTCCAGCGTGGTCACAGCCTTCGCCGGCTGGCCGCTCTCGAGCTGGGCACGCGCCACACCCAGACGGGCCCAGGGCAGCGTCTTCGCGGCGATCACCGCTTCGTAGAGCTTTTGTGCGTCGCCGATGTCGCCGTTGCGCAGCAGCAGTTCGGCGCCGATGCGCGCCGCGTAGAGCCAGTAAGTTCCCCGGGTCTCAAAGCGCTCCAGGCACAGCGCGGCGGCCTCGTCGAACCGCTCGGCGTCGATGGCGGTGAAAATGCCTTCCAGCGCTTTTTTTCGCTGTCGCGCCATCATGATGCGATCGCTCAGGCGGGCGCCGGTGTGGGGCTTGAGCAAATAGGCGTCGAGCGCAGACTCCGCGGCTTCAGCCACCTTGGCGTACGAGGCCTCGGCGGTGATCATGATGAACACCGTGTAAAAAGGCAGCAGCTGGTTGCGCCGCAGGTCGTCCAGCAGGTCCTGACCCGACATGGAATCGCGGTCGAAATGCTGTTCGCAGATCACCACGTCGTAACGGTTCACTTCCAGCTTGCGCCGGGCATCCACCAGCCGCGTGCACTGCGACACCGTCCCCACACCGAGTTCGCGCAACTGCGACACGATGATGGAACGCGACTGCAGGTTGCCCTCGATCACGAGTGCGTGGGCATCTTGCAGGTGGTTGGCGGCGGCGGGCATGGGTGGCTCGGGGCGCGCGGCGTGTGCGCCCATCGATGGCTGCCCCATTGTGTGCACGGGGTGGGCGTTCAGGTGCACCGATCAGCGGGTGCTTTGCACCCCAATTCGGTGTGGCTCAGACGCTCCAGATGCGCGGCGGGGTGTTGCGCAAACCCCAGGCTTCGGTGCGCAAAGTGCCCCAGACCCGCTGGAACAGCGCCATCAGCGGCTCCACCAGCGGTGCCACGGCGCGCACCACCAGCATGCGCGGGTTGGGGCAGGTGGCGCCCACGGGCACGCCGTGTTCGTCGCCCAGCACCGAGCGCACCACCGCCAGCAAATGCTCGCGGCGCTCGCGTGTGAGTGGCGTGCCCGTGGCCAGCCAGAGCGTGCCCATGCACTTGTGACCGCCCAGCCCCAGGGGGGATTCCAGCAGGCGCGTGTCGGCAGCATCGATGTGTGAGCGCTCCAGCCACAAACCCGGAATCTCCAGGTGTTGGGTCAGGCTGCCCCGATCAAATGGCTGGCCTGCGGTGGGCAGACCGAGCGCGCACACGTCCCAGCCGATCATTTCGGCGCCTTCGGCCAGCGTGGCGCGCAGCGTGTTGTGGGCGAGGCAGCCGGGGTAGGCAATGGCTTCCAGTGGCAGCCATTCGAGCCGTGCGCCTTCGTCGAGCGTGAGCACAATCCGCTGTTCGGTGGCGGGGCCGTCGGATTTGTAGAAGCGTGTTGCCCCGGGGGTGGCCAGCAGTCCGTGCGATTGGGCCGCCGCATGGGCGTTGACCACCAGCACATCGCCACCGACCAGTCCGCCCGGCGGGTGCACGATGACGTTGTGACAGATGCCGTGGCCCTCGGGGTAGAGGCTTTTGAGGATGCGCAGCGGACCGGTGTGGGCGTGCCGAAGCACGGTGCGCTGGTCGTCGCGGCGGTATTGGAGGTCGAGTTGGGCGTGCCAGGGCATGCCGCGAGTTTAGGGGCTCGGTCGTGGCGTTGGCGGCGCGGAACCGGAACGTGTCGCTCATGAAAAAGGGGCGCCGAAGCGCCCCTGGTGTGCCGCAGGTGCACTCAATGCCTGGGTGCGCCGGTGGCCGCAGCCAGCGCCGTCATGTTGAGCACGCGCCGCACGGTGGCCGCCGGCGTGAGGATGTGCACCGTGCGCGCGGCGCCCATCAGGATGGGTCCGACCGTCACCCCCCCGCTGGCCGTGGTCTTCATCACGTTGTAGAGGATGTTGGCTGCGTCCAGGTTGGGGCAGATCAGCAGGTTGGCCGAGCCGGTGAGCGTGGTGTCGGTGAGGTAGGCGCTTCGGATCTCGGGCTGCAATGCAGCGTCGCCGTGCAGCTCGCCGTCGCATTCGATCTCGGGGTGTGCGGCCACGAACAGGTCGCGGGCGTGGGCCATCTTGCGGGCCGAGGCGCGCTTGCTCGACCCGTAGCTGGAGTGCGAGAGGAATGCGATCTTGGGCGGCAGGCCGAAGCGCTGCACTTCCTGTGCCGCCATCCAGGCGATCTCGGCCAGTTCCTCGGCGCTGGGCATCTCGTTCACGTACGTGTCGGCGATGAAGATCGGGCCGCGGTCGGTCATGAGCGCGTTGACCGAGGCGTAAAGCCCCGCGCCTTCGCGTCTGCCCAGCACATGGTCGATGCGCTCCAGGTGCGTCATGTAGCCGCCCACCAGACCACAGATGAGCGCATCCGCATCCCCCAGCGACACCATGAGCGAACCGATGATGGTGTTGGAGCGGCGCACGGCGGCCTTGGCCACCTCGGGCGTGGCGCCCTCGCGGCCCATGAGCTGGTGGTAGTGCTCCCAGTACTGGCGGAAGCGCGGGTCGTCCTCGGGGTTGACGTTCTGCACGTCCTGCCCGAGCTTCATGCGCAGGCCGGCCTTGGCAATGCGCGCCTCGATCACGGCCGGGCGCCCGATCAGGATGGGCATCGCGAGCTGGTCATCGATCGCCATCTGCGCCGCGCGCAACGCGCGTTCGTCTTCGCCGTCGGCGTAGGCCACGCGTGCCTTGTTCGGCAAGGCTTTGGCAGCGTGAAAGATCGGCTGCATCAGGATGCCGGTCTGGTAGACGAAGCGGCTGAGTTCCTGCCGGTAGGCTTCCATGTCCTGGATCGGCCGCGTGGCCACACCGGAGTCGGCAGCAGCTTGCGCCACGGCGGGTGCGATGCGCAGGATCAGGCGCGAGTCGAACGGCTTGGGAATGATGTAGTCGGGGCCGAAGCTGAGGTCTTGCCCGGCGTAGGCGTTGGCCACCTCTTCGCTGGTCTCGCTTTTGACCAGATCGGCGATCTGGCGCACGCAGGCCAGTTTCATTTCTTCGGTGATCTTGGTCGCGCCGCAGTCGAGTGCCCCACGGAAGATGTAGGGGAAGCACAGGACGTTGTTGACCTGGTTGGGGTAGTCGCTGCGGCCGGTGGCGATGATGCAGTCCGGCCGCACCGCCTTGGCCAGCTCGGGCCGGATCTCGGGCTCGGGGTTGGCCAGCGCCAGCACGATGGGTTGGGGTCCCATGGTCTTCATCATCTCGGCGGTGAGCACGCCGGGCGCCGAGCAACCCAGGAACACGTCGGCGCCGTTGACCGCATCGGCCAGCGTGCGCAGCTCGGTCTTTTGCGCGAAGCGCGCCTTCGATTCGTCGTAGCCACCGGGGCGCCCTTCGTACACCACGCCTTTGGAATCGCACACGAAGATGTTGCTGCGTGCCACGCCCAGGCCGACCATCACGTCCAGGCAGGCGATGGCAGCCGCCCCCGCGCCGCTCACGGCCACCTTCACATCACCGATGTGCTTGCCCACCAGTTCCAGGCCGTTGAGCAGGGCGGCGGCCGAGATGATGGCGGTGCCGTGCTGGTCGTCGTGGAACACCGGGATGCCCATGCGCTCGCGCAGCTTCTTCTCGATGTAGAAGCACTCGGGTGCCTTGATGTCTTCGAGGTTGATGCCGCCCAGCGTGGGCTCCAGCGCCGCGATGATCTCGACCAGCTTGTCCGGATCCTTTTCATCCAGCTCGATGTCGAACACATCGATACCGGCAAACTTCTTGAACAGGCAGCCCTTGCCCTCCATCACCGGTTTGCTGGCCAGCGGACCGATGTCGCCCAAGCCGAGCACGGCGGTGCCGTTGGTGATCACGCCCACCAGGTTGCCCCGGCTGGTGTATTCGGCCGCCAGCCTCGGGTCGGCCTCGATGGCCAGGCAGGGATAGGCCACGCCGGGGGAGTAAGCCAGCGACAGGTCGCGCTGGTTGGACAGGGGTTTGGTGGGGTTGACGGACACCTTGCCGCGGCGCGGCAGGCGGTGGTACTCGAACGCGGCGTCGCGCAGGGCTTCTTCGGCGGGTGTCATGGGGTCTCCAGTTGCCATGGTTGTGGGGTGATTGTCCCCTTCGCCGGGGGCTGAGTCATCGGGGTTTCAGCTGGGTTGCAGCAGATCGAACAGCGTGCGTGCAATCACTTTGGTGGCCCGTTTCAGGTCGTCCAGCACCAGGTGTTCGTCGGCCCGTTTGGCGTTGGACTCGCGCACCGTGCGCGGACCGGCACCGTAGATGACGCCGGGAATGCCGTGCTCGGCGTACAGGCGCACGTCGGTGTAGAGGGGGGTGCCCACGGCGGCAATGGATTCGCCGAACACCGCCTGGCCGTGCTTCTGGATGGCCTCGACCAGCGGCTGGTTGCCGGGCAGGGGTTGGAGTGCGCGCGCGAGCAGGATGCGTTTCACGTCGACGCGGATGTCATGGCCGCCGCGTGGCGGGCGGAAGCTGGCGGCGGCATCGGCGATCGTGCGGCGCAGCGCAGCTTCCACCTCGGCCGGGTCCTCTTCCGGGATCATTCGGCGGTCGATCTTGAGCACCACTTTGCCAGGGACTACGTTGGTGTTGGTGCCGCCGCTGATCTGACCCACGTTGAGGTACGGGTGGGTGATGCCTTCGACGCTGGAGGAGACTTCCAGGTAGTCGGCGTTGAGTGCGTAGAGCGCGTTGAGCATGTGGGTGGCGCCCTGCAGCGCGTCGGTGCCGCTGTCCGGAATGGCGGCGTGCGCCATGTCGCCGTGCACCGTCACTTCGAGTTGCAGGCAGCCGTTGTGCGCCACCACCACCTGGTAGCTGAAGCCCGCTGCAATCATCAGGTCCGGCCTGGTCAGGCCCTTCTTCAGCAGCCATTCGGGGCCGACCCCACCACCGAATTCCTCGTCGTAGGTCACGTGCAGTTCCACACCGCCGGCGAGCTTCGCGTTCAGCGATTCGAGCGCGCGGATGGCGAAGGTGAAACTGGCGATGTCGCTCTTGCTGACGGCGGTGGCGCGGCCAAACATTTTTCCGTCGACGATCTCACCCCCATAGGGGTCGTGCGTCCAGCCTTCACCGGGCGGCACCACATCGCCATGTGCGTTCAGTGCAATGGTCTTGCCAGGGCCATAGGCCCTGCGCACGATCAGGTTGGTGATGCTCTGCAGGCCGGCCGCTCGCACTTCGCTGGCGGGAACGGCATGCTGCTCCGCGCTCAGGCCCATGGCCGCGAGCAGTTCGGCGGTGCGCTCGGCGTGCGGTGCGTTGTTGCCCGGCGGGGTGTCGGTGGGCACGCGCACCAGCTCCTGCAGAAAGCGCACTTCCTCGTCGAAGTGGGCGTCGATCCAGGCGTCGAGTTGTTGTTCGGGTCTCATGGGGTTCCGTTCTTGTGTTCGGAAGCGAGTTGGTCGAGCAGGTGCGAGAAGGCGTTGACGCACAACTCGATGTCGTCGCTGGTGGTGGACTCCAGCGGGTTGTGGCTGATGCCGCTGTTGAGGCCGCGCACGAACAGCATGGCCTGCGGCATCACCTCGTGCAGCTTCATGGCGTCGTGACCGGCGCCGCTGGGCATGCGGTGCAGCGGCAAGCCCAGGGCAGTCACTGCATGTTCCCAGCGGGCTTGCCAGGCGGGTGCACTGGGGGCAGCGGGCGCGCGCAGGACTTCTTCGGTGGTGAAGGCGATGCCACGCCGCTCGCCGATGCGGCGCAGTTGCGACAGGATGTCGTGCTCCAGCGCATCGCGTTGCGCGTTGTTCGGCGCGCGCAAATCCAGGGAGAAGCGGCAACGACCGGGCACCACGTTGATCGAGCCGCCGGGTACCTGCAGCATGCCGATGGTGGCCACCGAGTCGCCGTCGGCGCTGGCGCGCTGCTCGGCGTAGAGCGCGAGCTCGGCCACGGCAGTGGCGGCGTCGCGCCGGCGGTTCATGGGGGTGGTGCCGGCGTGGCTGGCCATGCCGATGGCCTCGCACTGGTACCGCACGCTGGCGTTGATGGAGGTGACCACGCCGAGTGGCAGATCCAGTTCGTTGAGCACCGGGCCTTGTTCGATGTGCACCTCGACGAACCCCAGGTACATCGAAGGATCGCGTTTCAAAGCGCCGATGGCCTCCAGCGTGGCGGGCAGGCCGGCGTGTTGCATGGCCGCCCGCATGGTCACGCCGTCGGCGTCCTGCTGGTCGAGCCAGGCGGGGTTGAAGTGGCCAGTGAGCGCCCCCGACCCGAGGAAGGTGGCCTTGTAGCGCTGGCCTTCCTCTTCGGCAAAGCCCACCACTTCGATGGCGAAGGGCAGGCGTTTGCCTTCGGCATGAAGCCGCTTGACGCAGGCCATGGGCACGAAGATGCCCAGGCGCCCGTCGTACTGGCCGCCGTTGCGCACGGTGTCAAAGTGGCTGCCGGTGAGCAATGCGGGTGCTTGAGGCGTTGCGCCGTGGTAGCGCCCCACCACATTGCCCACCGCATCGATGTTCACCTGGTCAAACCCGCACGCCTGCATGCGCGCCACCAGATCGGCCGCACACGCGCGGTGTGCATCGGTCAGGTAGGTGACGGTGAGCTGGCCCTGCTCGGCGAACCCGGGATCGCTGTGGCGCGCCAGGTCTTCGTGCCAGTCCCACACCGCGTTGCCGACCGCGGGCGTGAAGCCGAATTTGTCATTCAGGCGGATCTCGGCGATGCGGTGGATGTGGCGCAGGCACTCGGCGCGCTCGAAGTCCACCGGGTGGCCCAGGCGGCGCTCCACGGTGGCGATGATCTCGCGCTTGGACAGACCCGTGCCGCGCGGTCCGCGCACCGCGAGGATGAAGGGAAAACCGAACTTCGCGATGTACTGCGCGTTGAGCCGCTGGATGTGGGCCAGTTCTTCGGGCGTGCAGTTCGTGAGCCCGGCCTTCTGCTGTTCGTTGGTCGACTCAGTGGTGAGTGACCGGCTTTCCATGGCCTTGCCCGCGAGCTCGGGGTGGGCGCGGATGAGTGCGAGTTGTGCGTCCACGCTGGCGTTGGCCAGCACGGTGACCATGGCGTGTTTGAGCGCAGCGAGCGACACAAAGGGCCGTTGTGCCAGCGCTTGCTCCGCGATCCACGGCGAATGTTCGTACAGGCCATCGAGCAGGCGCAGCGCTTCGGCCGGTGCGGCGCTGTTGAGTTGTTGCAGGGTGGTCGTCATGGCTCAGGCCGCTGCCGGGTGGTGCTGCCGCCAGTGGCGCGCGATGTCGATGCGCCGCGCGACCCACACGTGGTCGTGCTGCGCGATGTGGTCCAGGAAACGCTGAAGCGCGGTGATGCGACCGGGCCGACCCAGCAGGCGGCAGTGCATGCCGATGCTCATCATCTTGGGGCGGTCCAGGCCGGCCGGGTCACCCTCTTTGTAGAGCGCGTCAAAGCTGTCCTTGAGGTACTGGAAAAACGGGTCGGCGTGCGAGTAGCCCTGCGGCAGCGCAAAGCGCATGTCGTTGCAGTCCAGCGTGTAGGGCACGATGAGCTGGTGGGCGTGGCTCCCGTCGGTCTTCTGCACCTTCATCCAGAACGGCAGGTCGTCGCCGTAGTAGTCGCTGTCGTATTCGAAGCCGCCGAAGTCCGCCACCAGGCGGCGCGTGTTGGGGCTGTCGCGCCCGGTGTACCAGCCCAGCGGTCGGCTGCCGGTGAGGTCTTGCATGATCTGCATGGCCTGCGCCATGTGGGCGCGCTCGGTGGCCTCAATCACGTTCTGGTAGTGGATCCACTTGAGGCCGTGGCAGGCGAACTCGTGACCCAGTTCCTTCAGCGTGGCGGTCACGTCGGGGCAACGCTGGAGCGCGGTGGCCACGCCGAACACCGTGAGCGGCAGACCGCGCTGCTCGAACTCGCGCAGGATGCGCCACACACCCGCGCGCGCGCCGTACTCGTAGATGCCTTCCATGCTGATGTGTCGCGCCGGGTAGGCCGCCGGGTTGAACATCTCGGAGAGGAATTGTTCGGAGGCGTCGTCGCCGTGCAAGACGCTGTTCTCGCCGCCTTCTTCGTAGTTCAGCACGAACTGCACCGCGATTCGCGCACCGTTCGGCCAGCGGGCGTGGGGTGTGTTGCGGCCATGGCCTGCCAGGTCGCGCGGGTAGGGCCGGGTGGTGTCGTAGGTCATGAGAGCGCCAGCGAAAGGTCGTTGATGGGCAGCTTGCGGTCGAAGGTGAGGTTTTCTTCAACGTGCAGCAGGTGCTCGGTCATCAGGCGCACGGCCAGTTCCTCGTCGCGCGCCGCCAGGGCCTTGACGATGTCGGCGTGCTCGTTATGCGAGTGCGCGGCGGCCTGGTTGGTCTGGTACATGAGCGTGATGAGTGCACAGCGCGAGACCAGGTCGCGCAGCAACTCGGCCAGCACCTGGTTGCCCATGAGCTCCGCCATGCGCACATGAAAGTCGCCCAGCAGCTCGGTGCGACCGGTCACGTCGTCGGTGTTCACGGCCTGCTTTTCCTGCGCCACGTGTTCGCGCAGCGCCTTGAGTCTGGCGGGGGTGACGGTGTGCACAAAGGCGCGCGTCATTTCTGCTTCCAGCATGCGGCGCACCGCAAACACCTGCTGCGCTTCTTCCACCGAGGGCGCGGCCACAAAGGCCCCGCGCGCGGGCTCCAGGCGGATCAGCCGGTTCTGCGACAGCTGAAACAGGGCCTGGCGCACCAGCGTGCGCGAGACGCCGAAATGGTCGGCCAGCTTCTGCTCGGCCAGCTTGGTACCGGGGCGCAGGCGGTGTTCGACGATGGCCCGCGTGAGCGATTCGACGATCTGCAGGGTGCTGGAGATTTCCATGGGTTCATCATAGCCAGAAACGCCAAAAAGTGTATACACTTTCCGTGCACTGTTCACCACTGGAGCGACCACCATGGGCTTGAGTACACACGTTCTGGACACCATGCACGGCAGCCCCGCCGCCGGCATGCAGGTGGAGCTGCACACCACGCAGGGCGAGCACGCCACGCTGATCAAACGCTTCACGCTCAACGCCGACGGCCGCAACCCCGACGGGCCGCTGTACGACAACGCGAGCCTGAAGGTGGGCACCTACCGCCTGGTGTTCGATGTGAAGGGCTATTTCGCCGCCCGGGGCGTGGTGTTGCCCGAGCCGAATTTTCTCGACCGCGTGTCGCTGGATTTCGGCGTGGCCCACGCGGACCAGCATTACCACGTGCCGCTGCTGGTGAGCCCGTGGAGTTACTCCACGTATCGGGGCAGCTGACGCTGCACCCCCCGCGCCGCTTCGCGTCACCCCCCAAGGGGGGCGATGCAAGTGGCCCGGCAAAGCCGGTTCCACCGCATCCTTGGTGAAGGCACGTCGCGCCGGAAGAGCTGTTGACCCAGAACGCGGCGGAACTGGCTTTGCCAGGCCGCACGCGTTGCCCCCTTGAGGGGGTGACGCCGCAGGCGGCGCGGGGGTGTTACTTACTCCTTTGCCCTTCGGTGAGCGTGTCGAGCTGGAAGTTGCCGCTCTTGTCCCACAGCCAGACATCGGTGTAGGTCACGCCACCCATGCGCACCGGGGCCGGAAAGGGTGCCGCGGCGCGAACGGTGCGCTCGATCTCACGCATCACGTCCGGCACATGGCTGGGTGCGCGCATCCAGCTCACGTTGCGGACCTGGCCCCGGTTGTCCACCTCGACCTGCAACACCCCGACCGCGTGCATCAGCGGCGGCAGCTGGCCTTTGTAGATCCGGTGGCTGTTGCGCTCGTAGATGTGCCGAGCACCGTCTTTGCGGTAGTCCATGGGCGACGCCGCGTGGGAGACGAACTCGGGTGGTGGCAACTGAGAGATGGGCGGAGGCACCGCGACCGCGACAGGCGGCGGTGGGGCTGCTGGAGGCGGTGGGGGCGGCGACGCGCAAGAGGCCAGCAGGACGGCGCTGAGCGCGCCCACCCACGCCCAGGGGCTGCGGGCTGCTCGGTTGGCGGATGCCGGGATGCCGGGTTGGGAGGCTGACTGCGGGGCAGATGCAATGTCGCTCATGTGGGCAAGTCTGTTGGAAGTGTTCGGACCCGGGTGCGCCCCGTGAGCGCATACGGCCGGGTGGATGGCGTGTATTGTGAATCGACTGTGGCGTTTCGCACAGTAAGGTCGATACTGACCCCGCCAGCCTTCCCTTACGTCTCCACACACATTCTTCGACATCGGCGCCACACATGCCCGGCGAGCTTGAAACCTTTTTGCTGCATCTGACCCGTTCGCGCGCCGTGCTCGTCACCGTAGAGCAAACACGGGGCTCTGCGCCCCGTGAAGCCGGCGCGTGGATGGCGGTCTTCGACGACGCGACACGCGGCGAATCGGGCACGATCGGCGGCGGACATCTGGAGTGGAAGGCGGCACAACAGGCCCGCGAAGCCCTGGCTCGGTGGGCCGACACCGCACCGCCGGTCTGGCGGGAGGTGGTTGCGCTGGGTCCGAGCCTGGGTCAGTGTTGTGGGGGCTTGGTGGTGCTGCGCTTCGAGCCGGTGGACGCTTCGCACGCTGCGCAACTGCGCGACCGGTTGAGCCCTGCGCTCACGCCGCTGGCCTTGTTTGGTGGCGGCCACGTCGGGCGGGCGATCGTGCAGGCCCTGGCGCCGCTGCCGTTTGCTGTGCATTGGATCGACAGCCGCGACGGCCTGTTTCCACCGGACCTGCCAGCGCAGGTGAGCACCGAGCACTCCGACCCGGTGCAGACCGCTGTGCGCGATGTGCCGGCAGGTGCCTGTGTGCTGGTCATGAGTTTTTCGCACGCCGAAGACCTGGACGTGGTCGCGGCCTGCCTGCAGCGCCAGCGCGAGCGCGACGATCTGGCCTTCATCGGCCTGATCGGCAGCCGCACCAAGTGGGCCACCTTTGGCCACCGCCTGACGGAACGGGGCTTCACCGCCGCCGAACTCGCCCGCGTGACCTGCCCGATCGGTTTGCCCGGCATTCAGAGCAAGGTGCCGGCCGTGATCGCCGCGTCGGTGGTGGCGCAGTTGTTGATGGCCGTCAGCGCCACCGGTGGCGCTGCCAACCTGTCCTGAGGTCCCATGGAAACTTACCTGCTCGACTGGGCCAACCTGCTGTTGCGCTGGCTGCACGTGATCGTGGCGATTGCCTGGATCGGCTCGTCCTTCTATTTCGTGTTCCTGGACAGCAGCCTGACCCCGCCCGAAGACGAGCAGCTCAAGAAGGACGGTGTCAGCGGTGAACTCTGGGCCGTGCACGGGGGCGGTTTTTATCACCCGGTGAAGTTCGCGGTGTCACCGCCCAAGCTGCCGGAGAACCTGCACTGGTTTTACTGGGAGAGTTATTCCACCTGGCTCTCGGGCTTTGCGCTGTTCCTCATCTCGTACCTCTGGAGTCCCAGCGTCTACCTGATCGACCCCAAGGTGTTCGTCTGGAGCCCCGGAGCCGCCGTGGCCGGTGCGCTGGCGTTCCTGGTGGTGTTCTGGCTCCTGTACGACGCGATCTGCCGCACGCTGGGCCAGAGCAAACACGGCGACGCCAAGGTGGGCGCGCTGGTGCTGGTGCTGGTGTGTGCGGCGGCCTGGCTGGCCACCCATTTGTTCGCCGGGCGCGCGGCCTTTCTGCTGATGGGCGCGATGATCGCCACCGCCATGAGCGCCAACGTGTTCTTCTGGATCATTCCCGGCCAGCGCACCGTGGTGGCCGACCTCAAGGCCGGCCGCCCGGTGGACCCGATCCACGGCAAGCGCGGCAAGCAGCGCAGCGTGCACAACACCTATTTCACCTTGCCGGTGCTGTTTGCGATGCTGAGCAACCACTACAGCTTCACCTACACCCACCCGCAGAACTGGCTGATCCTGATCGGCATGATGTTCGCGGGTGCGGCGATCCGGCAGTTCTTTGTCTTGCGCCACGGCTTCAAGCTCGGGCGCAACGCGCATCCCTGGCCCTATGCCGCGGCCGGTGTGGTGGTGCTGATCGCGCTCATCGTCTGGCTCAAGCCCGCACCGGTGCGGGCCGTGGCGGTGCCCGACGTGGTGACTTACGCGCAGCTCCAGCCGGTGATCGAAAAGCGCTGCGTCATGTGCCACGGTGCGGCGCTGCAGTCCAAGAACGTTCGGCTGGACTCCGCCGAGGCGGTCCAGCAGCACGCGCAGACGGTGTACCAGCAGGTGGTGGTCACGAAGCTGATGCCCATGAACAACGCGACAGGACTCACGGAGGAGGAGCGCGCCCTGTTTGCACAGTGGTTCCAGGGCGGAGCGAAGACCGATTGACGCATGGGCGGTGTGCGTCGGGGGAATTTGATCTGCGGTAACCTCGACGCCGATCTCACCAACCCACCGCAGACACCATGAAAACGCAAGCCGCCGTGGCCTGGAAAGCAGGCCAGCCCCTCACCATCGAAACCGTGGACCTGCAGGGGCCGAAATTCGGCGAAGTGCTGGTGGAAATCAAGGCCACCGGCATCTGCCACACCGACTACTACACGCTCTCGGGCGCCGATCCCGAAGGCATCTTCCCGGCCATCCTGGGTCACGAAGGCGCGGGCATCGTGGTGGATGTGGGTCCCGGCGTGACCTCGCTCAAGAAGGGCGACCACGTCATCCCGCTCTACACGCCCGAGTGCCGCCAGTGCAAGTTCTGCCTGAGCCGCAAAACCAACCTCTGCCAGTTGATCCGCGGCACGCAGGGCAAGGGCCTCATGCCCGACGCCACCAGCCGCTTCAGCATGGACGGCCAGCCCATCTTTCATTACATGGGCACCAGCACCTTCAGCAACTACACCGTGGCGCCTGAAATCTCGCTGGCCAAGATCCGCGAAGACGCGCCGTTCGACAAGGTCTGCTACATCGGTTGTGGTGTCACCACCGGCATCGGTGCGGTGCTCTTTTCGGCCAAGGTCGAGGCGGGTGCCAACGTGGTCGTGTTCGGCCTGGGCGGCATCGGCCTGAACGTGATCCAGGGCGCGAAGATGGTGGGCGCCGACAAGATCATCGGTGTGGACCTGAATCCCGCGCGCGAAGCCATGGCGCGCAAGTTCGGCATGACGCACTTCATCAACCCCAAGGACGTGCCGAACGTCGTGGACGCCATCGTCCAGCTCACCGACGGTGGCGCCGACTACAGCTTCGAGTGCATCGGCAACACCAAGGTGATGCGGGATGCGCTGGAGTGCACGCACAAGGGGTGGGGCCGCAGCATCATCATCGGCGTGGCCGAGGCCGGCGCAGAGATCTCCACCCGTCCTTTCCAGCTGGTCACCGGGCGCAAGTGGGAGGGCTCCGCCTTCGGCGGCGCGCGTGGCCGCACCGACGTGCCCAAGATCGTCGACTGGTACATGGAGGGAAAGATCAACATCGACGACCTCATCACCCACAAGCTGCGCCTGGACCAGATCAACGAAGGCTTCGACCTGATGAAGCGCGGTGAATCGATCCGCGCGGTGGTGGAGTTTTGATGGGTCTTGAAACGCTGAGCGAACACCGCTGCTTCGGCGGTGTGCAGGGCTTTTACAGGCACGCCTCCACCGAGATCGGACTGCCGATGAAGTTCGGCGTGTTCGTGCCGCCGCAGGCCGCGCTGGGCCCGGTGCCGGTGCTGTTCTTCCTGGCGGGGCTCACGTGCACCGAAGAGACCTTTGCCATCAAGGCCGGTGCCCAGCGCGTGGCGGCCGAGCTGGGTTTGATGGTTGTCACGCCCGACACCAGCCCGCGCGACACCGGCATCGAGGGCGCGAGCGCGGCCTGGGACTTCGGCCATGGTGCGGGCTTCTACCTGGACGCCACCGAGGCGCCGTGGTCGAAACACTTCCGCATGGAAAGCTGGATCACCGCAGAATTGCGTGCAACGGTGCTGTCGAACTTTGCGGCGGATGCCCACCGCGTGGGGATCTTCGGTCATTCCATGGGCGGGCACGGCGCGCTCACGCTCGCGCTGCGCCACCCGGGCCTGTACCAGAGCGTGTCGGCGCTTGCGCCGATCGCTGCGCCCACGCAATGCCCGTGGGGCGAGAAGGCGTTCACCGGCTATCTGGGCGCAGACCGCGCAGCCTGGGCCGAACACGACGCCACCGAGCTGGTGAAAGCCGGTGGCCGACTGCCGCCGCTGCTGATCGACCAGGGGCTGGCCGACAACTTCCTCGCAGCCCAGCTGCACCCGCACCGGTTTGAAGCCGCGTGCCAGCAGGCCGGCCAGCCGCTCGCGCTGCGCCGCCACGACGGGTACGACCACGGTTACTACTTCATTGCCAGCTTCATCGAAGACCATTTGCGACACCACGCGCAGACCCTGGCCACTGCCTGACACCATGCGCCACCGCCAATACGACCTCATCGCCTTCGACTGGGACGGCACCCTGTTCGACTCCACGGCACTGATTGCCCGCAGCATCCAGCGGGCCGTGACCGACGTGGGGGGCGCCACGCCCACCACCGAGGCCGCCAGCTACGTGATCGGCATGGGGCTGATGCAGGCGCTGGCCCACGCCGCGCCCGACGTGCCGCCCGAGAAGTACCCGCAACTGGGCGAACGCTACCGCCACCACTACACGGCGCACCAGCACGACTTGAGTTTGTTCGAGGGCGTGCTGCCCCTGCTGGCCGAATTGAAAGAGCGGCAGCACCTGTTGACCGTGGCCACCGGCAAGAGCCGCCGGGGACTGGACGAGGTGCTGCGCACGGTGGAGCTGGTGGGTCTGTTCGACGGCTCCCGCACCGCGGACGAGACCGCCGGCAAGCCGCATCCGCTGATGCTCCAAGAGCTGATGAGCGAGTTCGCGGTGGCGCCCGAACGCACGCTGATGATCGGCGACACCACGCACGACTTGCAGATGGCGCTGAACGCCGGCTGCGCGAGCGTGGGCGTGAGCTACGGCGCGCACGAGCCCGACGCATTCCACGAACTCAAGCCCTTGTTTGTTGCGCATTCGGTGCGCGAACTGCACGACTGGCTCACCCAACACGCCTGAGGCTGCCATGACGCCACCCACCGACGACCCGGTCCACCCGCTGTGCAACAGCCGCGATCTGGTCGACGGGGGGAGGGCGGTGTCGTTCGACGTGAACTTCGCTGGCCAGACTTGCCGCGCCTTTGCGGTGCGCTTCCAGGGGCAGCCACACGCCTACCTGAACCGCTGCTCGCACGTGGCGATGGAGTTGGACTGGCAACCCGACCGGTTTTTCGACGACACCGGCCGATGGCTGATGTGTGCCACGCACGGCGCGGTGTACGAGCCCGCGACCGGTGAGTGCCAGGGTGGGCCGTGCCGTGGCGGGCTTTTCAAAATCGAACTGCTGGAGGTCGATGGGGTGATTCACTGGCGGTCACAATACCACCTCAAACCTGTTGAATTCTGAGAAACCCCCACCATGAACGACGACAACCCGGGCTCGACGAGCTCTGCTGGCAGCGACCGACACCACGGTGTGGCCTGGGAGCGCGCCACGCTGGAAAAGCTGGTGTTCGCCACCATCCGCGAGCAGCAGGCCGCACGCCGCTGGAAGATGTTCACCCGCTTCATGTGGCTGGCCATCCTGGGGGCGGTCGTCTGGTTTCTGTACACCAGCGCGGACATGACTTCAGCGACCAGCACGCCGCACACGGCCGTGGTGGAAATCAAGGGCGAGATTGCCTCCGGTGCAGAAGCCAGCGCCGAAAACGTGGTCGCCGCACTGCGCTCGGCGTTCGACGACGAGGGCGCCCAGGCGGTGGTGCTCTTGATCAACTCACCCGGCGGCAGCCCGGTGCAGGCAGGCATCATCAACGACGAGATCACGCGCCTGAAGGGCCTGCACGACAAGAAGGTCTACGCGGTGGTGGAAGAAACCTGCGCCTCGGCGGCCTACTACATCGCGGCGGCCGCGGACAACATTTACGTGGACAAGGCCAGCCTGGTGGGCAGCATCGGCGTGCTCATGGACGGTTTCGGCTTCACCGGTTTGATGGAGAAACTGGGCATCGAGCGGCGACTCATGACCGCCGGTGACAACAAAGGCCTGCTGGACCCGTTCAGCCCGCAAGACGAGTCGCAGCGCCAGTTCATGCAGAACCTGCTGGCCGAGATCCACACGCAGTTCATCGACGTGGTGAAAAAGGGCCGTGGCGACCGCCTGAAAGAAACGCCCGAGACCTTCAGCGGCCTGGTGTGGAACGGGCAGCAAGCCGTGGCGCTCGGGCTGGCCGATGGCCTGGGCAACCTCGACTATGTGGCGCGCGAAATCGTCAAGGCCGAAGAGCTGGTGGACTACACCCGCCGCGAAAACGTGGGTCTGCGCCTGGCCAAGCGCTTCGGCGCCAGCGTGGGCGAAGGCATTTTCCTGGCGGCTCGCTCAGCCGGCGTTCAGCTCCGGTAACCGTTGGGGTTGGCGCGCTGCCAGCGCCAGGCATCGGCACACATGTCGTCCAGCGTGTGCAGTGCCTGCCAGCCCAGCAGGCGCAGCGCCAGGGCCGGGTCGGCCCAGCACTGGGCCACATCGCCCGCACGGCGTGGTGCGATTCGGTAGGGCACCGGCTTGCCACTGGCGGCCTCGAACGCCTTCACCACGTCCAGCACACTGTGGCCGCGGCCCGTGCCCAGGTTGACGGTGAAGCTCTCGCCCTGACCGAGCAGCGTCTTGATGGCGGCCACATGGCCGGCGGCCAGGTCCTGCACATGGATGTAGTCGCGCACACCGGTGCCATCGGGCGTGGCGTAGTCGTTGCCGTACACGTTGAGGTGTTCGCGCTGGCCGACCGCCACCTGCGCCACATAGGGCATGAGGTTGTTCGGAATGCCGGCCGGGTCTTCGCCAATGAGCCCACTGGGGTGCGCGCCCACCGGGTTGAAGTAGCGCAGCACGCCCACGCGCCAAGCCGGGCTGGCGGTGCGCAGGGCCGAGAGCATGTCCTCGATCACCAGCTTGCTGTGGCCATACGGGTTGGTGTGGCTGCGGGGAAAGTCTTCGGTGATGGGCACCGTGGCCGGGTCGCCATAGACCGTGGCGCTGCTGGAGAACACCAGCGTGGGCGCCTGATCCGGGTGGTCGGCACGCACAGTTTCCATGGCGCGCAGCAGGCTCACCGCACCACCGATGTTGTTGTGAAAGTACTTGAGCGGCAACGCCACGCTTTCGCCCACCGCTTTGTCGCCTGCAAAGTGCACCACGCCCGCCGGCTGGTGGCGGCGCAACACGTCTTCCACCCAAGGTGTGTCGAGCACATCGCCGCGTTCCAGCTCAATCGGTCGGCCGGTGATGGTGGCCAGGCGGTCCATGACCACCGGGTGGCTGTTGGCAAAGTTGTCCAGAACGATCGGGTCGAAACCCGACGCCACCAAGGCGACCGCCGTGTGGCTGCCGATGTAGCCGGCACCGCCGGTGAGCAAAATCTTCATGCGGGTTGCCTCAGGGTTGGGCGGCATCGGGCTGGCGGCCGTATTTGTCTTCCAGGCGAACGATGTCGTCTTCACCCAGGTAGCTGCCCGACTGCACCTCGATCATTTCCAGCGCCAGCTTGCCGGGGTTGTGCAGGCGGTGCACCTCGCCGATGGGGATGTAGGTGGACTGGTTTTCCGACAGCAGGTAGGTCTCCGCGCCCCGCGTGACCTCGGCCGTGCCCTTGACCACGATCCAGTGTTCGGCGCGGTGGTGGTGCTTCTGCAGACTCAGGCTGGCGCCCGGTTTGACGCCGATGCGCTTGACCTGGAAACGTTCGCCCATGTCCACGCTGTCGTACCAGCCCCAGGGGCGCGCCACGCGGCGGTGCAGCGCGGCTTCCGGCACTTTCAGGCGCGACAGGTGCGCCACCACGTCCTTGACCTGTTCTGCGTGATCGCGCTGGGCCACCAGCAGGGCGTCGGGTGTGTCGATGATCAGCAAATCTTTCGTGCCCAGGGCCACCACCGTGCGGCCCGGTGCGTGAATGAACGTGTTGCTCGCGTGCAGGGTGTGACCCTGGCCGGTGATGCGGTTGCCGTCGTCGTCGGCCGGGCTGAGGTCGGCCACCGCGTTCCAGCTGCCCACGTCGCTCCACTGGCCCTGGAAGGGCACCACGGCCACGTCGGCGTGGCGCTCCATCACCGCATAGTCGATGCTTTGGGAGCGGCAGGCCAGGAAGGGCGCGGCCTCGGGCCGCACAAAGTGGATCTGACCCACGGTGTCCTGCTTCGGGTTGGCCATGGCCTGGCGGCATGACTGCAGGATGTCGTCGGCATGCTGGCCGAGCGCGGTCAGCAGGGTGCTGGCGCGCACCAGGAAAATGCCGGCGTTCCACAGCACGTTGCCCTGCAGCAGCAAGGCTTGCGCAGCGGCGGGCGCGGGCTTTTCGATGAAGCGCGCCACGCGGCGGCTGCCGTCGGCTCGGGCGTCGCTCTGCTCGATGTAGCCGTAGGCGGTGCTCGGGAAGCTCGGCACCACGCCGAAGGTGACGATGGCGCCGGCCTCGGCCGCCGGCACACCCTGGCGGATGGTGTGGGCGAAAGCCTCGACGTCGGGGATGTGGTGGTCCGACGGGCAGAACAGCAGCAGCGGGTCGGCATCTGCCGGGCTGGTGGCCAGCAAGGCGGCCAGCGCCATGGCCGCCGCCGTGTTGCGTGCTGCGGGCTCCAACAGCACCTGGCCCGCCGAGCCTTGTGATTCCATGGCGTCTGCGACCAGGAAACGGTGGTCCTCGGACGCCACGCACTGGGGTGGGTTGCCGCACCAGGCCAGGCGCGCCAGCGTCAGCTGCAACAAGCTCTGGTCGCCCACCAGGGGCACGAACTGCTTGGGAAAGCTTTGGCGGCTCAAGGGCCACAGGCGGGTGCCGGAGCCACCACAAAGAATGACGGGCGTGATGTTCATGTGCTGCTGTTCGGGAAGTTGGACGGCGGGGCGGTGGCCCGTCGTGTAGCTGGCGGCAGTGTAGCCTTTCGATGTGATTTCACACCGCGCCGTTACCATGCAAGACCGCATTTCAGAATCAACAAGTCAGAGAGAGAGATCATGAAAATCCGCAAAGCTGTTTTCCCCGTGGGTGGCCTGGGCACCCGATTTCTGCCCGCCACCAAAGCCATCCCCAAGGAAATGCTGCCGGTGGTCGACAAGCCGTTGATTCAATACGCCGTCGAAGAGGCTTACGCCGCCGGCATCCGCGAGATGATCTTCGTGACCGGGCGCCACAAACGTGCCATCGAGGACCACTTCGACACCGCTTACGAACTGGAGATGGAGCTCGAAGCGGCCGGCAAGTCGGCCCTGCTTGAGCTGGTCAACTCCATCAAACCCGACGACATGGACTGTGTCTATGTGCGCCAGCCCCGGGCGCTCGGTCTGGGACACGCGGTGCTGTGCGCCGAGCGCCTGGTGGGCGATGAGCCGTTTGCCGTGTTGCTGGCCGACGATCTGATGATGGGCGCGCGCCAGGCGGAGGGCGGCCCCACCGTGTTGCAGCAGATGGTGCAAGCCTACGAATCGAGCCCCGGCACCGTGCTGGCCGTGCAGGACGTGCCGCGCGCCGACACCCGTCGTTACGGCGTGGTCGACGTGCACGGCGTGAGTGCCGCATTGGCCGAGGTATTCGCCATGGTCGAGAAGCCTGCGCCCGACGTGGCGCCGTCCACCTTGGCGGTGGCGGGTCGCTACGTGCTCACGCCAGCGGTGTTCGAAAGCATCCGGCGCCAGCCGCGCGGTGCGGGCGGGGAGATCCAGCTCACCGACGGCATCGCTGCCCTGATCGGCACCGAGAAAGTGCAGGCCTTCCGCTACGACGGAACACGCTACGACTGCGGCAGCAAGGAAGGTTTCCTGGAGGCCACGATCGATCTGGCGCTGGCCAACGCCGAACTGGGCAAGTCGGTGCGCGCGCACCTCCAGCGCGTGATGGGCTGAGCGCTCAGCGACCGAACAGAAACACCGCGGGGGTGTCCAGCGGCAGACCGCTGGCGGTGCCCGGGCTGCGTTTCCACTCGCTCACCAATGCGCTGCGGCTCACCTGTTGCGGCAGCGACATGGCGCAGCACACCGCCAGCCGTGTGTGTGGATGCAGCGTCTGCAGCAACGCTTGCAGCAGCGCGGTGTTGCGGTAAGGCGTTTCGATCAGGATCTGGGTTTGCCCGGTTTTGAGTGACAGCGCTTCCAGCTCGCGCAGTCGTTTGCCCCGTTCCGTTGCTTCTTGCGGCACGTAGCCCACAAACGCAAAACTCTGACCGTTCAAGCCGCTGGCTGCCAAGGCCAGCATCAGCGAGACCGGTCCCGTGAGTGGTACCACCTTCACGCCCAATGCGTGTGCCGCACGCACCACGGCGCTGCCGGGGTCGGCAATGGCCGGCATGCCGGCTTCGCTCACGAGGCCGATGTCGTGGCCCAGCAGAGCCGCGGCCAGCAACTCGCGCGCCTGCGCGTCGCCCTCGGCCTGCGGGGTGTGGTCGCCTTTCTTGTGGGCGGCACGGGGCAGTTCCGTGATGTGTTGGGCCTGCACCGGTGCCGCGATACCCACCGTTGCTTCCACCCGTTTCAGGAAAGCACGCGTGCTTTTCGCGTTTTCGGTGATCCAGTGCGTCAGGCCACTGGCCACCGTCAGCGTTTCGCGGGGCAGCCATGTGTCGGCCGGTGCAGCCTCCTGCGCCATGCCGAAATCCAGCGGCGTGGGCACCAGGTACAGGGTTCCTTTGGGAGCGAGAGCGCCGCTCACGGCACCTGCACGCCGGCGGCGCGGATCATGCGGCAGGTGCGGATCAAGGGCAGGCCGACCAGCGCCGTGGGGTCGTCGTTGTCGATGCGCTCCAGCAACGAGATGCCCAGACCTTCGCTTTTGGCACTGCCAGCACAGTCGTAAGGTTGCTCGGCACGCAGGTAGCGCTCAATTTCGGCGTCGCTGAGTTTGCGGAACACGACCCGCACCGAGGCCAGGTCGCACTGCTCGAAGCCCGTGGCTGCGCAGACCACCGCCAATGCGGTTTGAAACACCACGGTTTCGCCACGCAGGCGCTTGAGCTGAACGACCGCACGCTCGTGGGTGCCCGGTTTGCCCAGCGGCTCGCCGCGCAGATCCGCCACCTGATCGCTGCCGATCACCACCGCCTGGGGATGGCGCGCCGCCACGTCGCGTGCCTTGGCCAAGGCAAGGCGCACCGCCAGATCCGCCGGGTTCTCACCCGACCGGGGGGTTTCGTCCACGTTGGGCGCCACGGCTTCAAACGGCAGTTTCAAGCGGGACAGCAGCTCGTGCCGGTAGCGGGAGGTGGAGCCCAGGATGAGTGGGCGCGAAGTGGAAGTGCTGGGGCGGTCGGGCGTCATCCCGCTATTCTGCGTGCATTCTTTTAAACTGCCCGTCATGACATCCACTTCCAAGACCAGCTGGCATCCCGACAGGCTGGACGTGCGCGCCTTTGCGTTGGCTGGCGCCGATCTGCAAGCCCACGATCCCATGACCCGTTTTCAGCGCCTCTCGGCCGAAGCCCACGCCGGGGACGGCCTTCCCGCCTTGGGATTGGTCACCTGGCAGGCCAGGGGCGAGATGCGCGCTGGCGCATCCGGTGGCGCACAGGCCGTCTGGCTGCATGTGCATGCCGATGCAACGATCCCGTTGACCTGCCAGCGTTGTCTGGGACCGGTCGACACCCCGCTGACGGTCGACCGCTGGTTCCGTTTCGTGAACGACGAGGCCACCGCGGAGGCCGAAGACGACGACTGCGAAGAGGACTTGCTGGCGCTGGAGCCGCGACCCCGTCTCCACGATGTCCTGGAAGACGAATTGCTGATGGAGTTGCCGCTGGTCCCCCTGCACGACATCTGCCCGGTGCCGGTGGTCATGCAGGCGTCGGACCCCGGGGTGGGGATGGACAACGGCGAGCCCGAGCGCAGGAATCCGTTTGCCGAACTGGCCAAACTCAAAAAGTAGGCCGGTTGCTCGCCCTTCGTCGGCGTTTGGGCTCGAGCAGGCGCTTCGGGCTATAATGCTTGGCTTTGCGCAGGCATCCAAAGGCACTCCGATGTGCATGGTTTCAGGCGCACCCGTTTGTCCCTACCGATTTCAGGAGCCCACCATGGCTGTTCAGCAAAACAAAAAGTCCCCTTCCAAGCGCGGCATGCACCGTTCGCACAACGCCTTGAACGTGCCGGGCATCGCCGTGGAGCCGACCACCGGTGAAATCCACTTGCGCCACCACATCAGCCCCAACGGTTTCTACCGTGGCCGCCAGGTGCTGAAGAACAAATCCGAAGCCTGACGTGACCGTTCGCCGTTGGCCTCGGTGCGCCATGCGCTCGAGGCCGGGCGGACTCCACAGGCACGGGCCCGCATGTTCCATGCGGGCTTTTTTCATGGATGGGGCACCTGCCGTGCCCGCCTCAGGAAATTGAGATGATCACCATCGCCGTGGATTGCATGGGTGGGGATGTCGGTCCGGGCGTGACCATGCCCGCCTGCCAGGCCTTTCTCGCCAGTCACCCGCAAGCCCAGCTCTTGTTGGTGGGCAAGCCCGAGGTGTTTCGAGCGTGGCCCCAGGTGCTCAACAACGTTCGTTGCACCGTCGTGTCGGCGACCGAGGTGGTCGGCATGGACGACTCGGTGGAAGTTGCACTGCGCCGCAAGAAAGATTCTTCGATGCGGGTGTCGATCAACCAGGTGAAAGACGGCCTCGCCCAGGCGGTGGTTTCTGCCGGCAACACGGGCGCGTTGATGGCCATTGCCCGTTACGTGCTCAAGACCCTGGATGGCATCGACCGACCGGCCATCGCCACCCAAATGCCCAACGCCCGCGGAGGTGCCACCACGGTGCTGGACCTGGGCGCCAACGTCGATTGCTCCGCCGAGCACTTGTTGCAGTTCGCCGTGATGGGCTCGGCGCTGGTGGCGGCGGCCACCGGTCGTCCGGAGCCCAGTGTCGGTCTGCTGAACGTGGGCGAAGAAGTGATCAAGGGCAGTGAAGTGATCAAAAAGGCGGGCGTTTTGCTGCGAAATGCTGCCAACACCGGCGATCTCAACTTTTTTGGGAATGTTGAGGGTGATGATATTTTCAAGGGGACGACCGACATCGTCGTGTGCGACGGGTTTGTGGGCAATGTCGCGCTGAAGGCCAGCGAAGGCTTGGCTTCGATGATCAGCGGGTTTCTTCGAGAAGAATTCTCCAGCAGCATTTTCCGCAAAATGGCTGCTATCGTTGCCTATCCGGTCCTAAAATCTTTTAAAAATCGTGTTGACCATCGCCGGTACAACGGAGCAGCCTTGTTGGGCCTGCAAGGCCTGGTGTTCAAGAGCCACGGATCGGCCGATGCGTTCGCGTTCGAGCAGGCTTTGGGGCGGGCTTATGATGCGGCCCACAACCGGTTGCTCGACAACGTGCGAGAACGCATCGCACATGCCAAGCAGCTGATGTCCCCTGAGACGCTGCCGAGCGAACTCAAGAGCATCCCGACACTTTGAAACACCCCACAAGCAACGCATGACCCGTTTTGCCCGCATCACCGGCACCGGCAGCTGCCTGCCACCCAACCGCCTGACCAACGCCGACATGGTGAACATGCTGGCCCAGCGGGGCGTGGAAACCAGTGATGACTGGATCGTGGAGAGGACCGGCATCCGGGCGCGTCACTTTGCTGCAGACGGCGTGTTCGCCAGCGACCTGGCCGCTGTGGCATGCCGCGACGCCATGGCAGCCGCAGGCGTGTTGCCGGCCGACATCGATCTGATCATCGTCGCCACGTCAACGCCCGACATGGTCTTTCCCTCGACGGCGGCGTTGTTGCAACACAAGTTGGGCATCGCCGGCTGTCCGGTGTTCGACGTGCAGGCGGTCTGCAGTGGTTTCATTTATGCACTGACGGTGGCCGACGCCCTGATCCAGTCGGGCACCGCGCACAAGGCGCTCGTGGTCGGATCCGAGGTGTTCAGTCGTATCCTCGATTTCAACGACCGCACCACCTGCGTCTTGTTCGGTGATGGCGCTGGTGCCGTGGTGCTGGAGGCGTCCGACCAGCCCGGCATCCTCGCCACCGACATCCATGCCGACGGCAAGCATTCGGGGATCCTGTGCGTGCCCGGGCATGTGTCGGGCGGCTCGATTTTGGGCGACCCGCTGCTCAAGATGGATGGCCAGGCGGTGTTCAAGCTGGCGGTTGGCGTGCTCGAAGACACGGCGCGAGCCGTTCTGACGAAAGCCGGCAAAACGGCTGAGGACGTGGACTGGCTGATTCCCCATCAGGCCAACATCCGCATCATGCAAAGCACGGCGCGCAAACTCAAGTTGCCCATGGACAAGGTCGTGGTGACCGTCGACCAGCACGGCAATACGTCGGCAGCGTCGATTCCGCTGGCGCTGGACCACGCGGTGCGCCAGGGGCAGGTGAAAAAAGGCGACACCCTGATGCTCGAAGGCGTTGGCGGCGGCTTCACCTGGGGCGCCGTGCTGCTGGACTTCTGAGCAGGATTGCCCGGGGGGTTCCTTTGCACAAGACCATTTGAAGACCACATGAAGAATTTTGCTTTCGTATTTCCCGGCCAGGGCTCGCAGGCCGTGGGCATGCTGGACGCCTGGGGCGATCATCCCGAGGTGGTGGGTGCCCTGGCCGAAGCCTCCGACGCTCTGGGAGAAGACGTGGGTCAACTGATCCACGATGGTCCCAAGGAATTGCTGTCTCTGACCACCAACACCCAGCCGGTGATGCTGGTCGCCAGCGTGGCCGCCTGGCGCGTCTGGCGCGCCGAGGTTGGCGCCTCGCCCTCCGTCTTGGCGGGGCACTCCCTGGGTGAGTACGCGGCCTTGGTGGCCTCTGGTGTGTTGACGCTGGCCCAGGCCGCGCCACTCGTGCGTTTCCGTGCGGCGGCGATGCAGGAAGCGGTGCCGGTGGGCACCGGGGCCATGGCCGCGATCCTCGGCATGGACACGCAGCGCGTGATCGCAGGTTGCGCCGAGGCGCAAGCGACGTTCGGCGAGGGCAGTGCCGAGGTGGTGGAGGCTGTCAACTTCAACGACCCGGCCCAGACCGTGATCGCGGGCAGCAAGGCTGCGGTCGACAAAGCCTGCGAAGTGCTCAAGGCCAACGGCGCAAAACGCGCATTGCCATTGGCGGTGTCTGCGCCCTTCCATTCCAGCCTCATGAAGCCTGCGGCCGAGCGGTTGAAAGAAAGATTGGCGAGCACCGTGTTTTCGGAGCCCCGGATTCCCGTCGTGAACAACATCGATGTGGCGATAGAAACCGACGCAGACCGCATCCGCGATGCGCTCTACCGTCAGGCTTTCGGTCCGGTGCGTTGGGTGGAATGTGTTCAGGCCATGAAGGCGCGCGGCGCCGACACCATCGTCGAATGCGGTCCGGGCAGGGTGCTCGCCGGGATGGTCAAGCGCATCGACCCCGATCTCACGGGCGCTGCCTTGTACGATCCGGCAACCCTGGCCGAGGTCACAACCCTGTTGGCCTGAGTCCAGGAGCACACCATGTCTGAAGTGAAATTTGCGGGTCAAGTGGCCCTGGTGACGGGCGCCTCGCGCGGCATTGGTGCGGCCATCGCACACGAACTGGTTGCACGAGGCTTGATCGTGATCGGCACGGCCACCAGCGACGAAGGCGCGGCGAAGATCACCGCCAGCCTCACCGGTTTGGCCGGTGCCGCTGCAGGCTGCCGTGGTGCCAAGCTGGACGTGAACGATGCCGCTTCGGCCGAGGCGCTGATCGATGAGATCGTCAAGGCGCACGGCGGCCTCCAGGTGCTGGTGAACAACGCCGGCATCACCCGCGACATGCTCGCCATGCGCCTCAAAGACGACGACTGGGACGCTGTGCTGGACACCAACCTCAAGGCGGTGTTCCGCATGAGCCGAGCGGTCATCCGCCCGATGATGAAGCAACGGTACGGCCGCATCATCAGCATCACCAGTGTGGTGGGCGCCTCGGGCAATGCAGGTCAGGCCAACTATGCGGCTGCCAAGGCCGGTGTGGCGGGCATGACGCGTGCGTTGGCCCGTGAACTCGGCAGCCGCAACATCACGGTGAACTGCGTGGCCCCCGGCTTCATCGAGACCGACATGACGGCGTCGCTGCCCGAAGAGCAGCAGAAGGCCTTGCTGGGTCAGATTCCGCTCGGACACCTGGGAAAACCGGCCGACATTGCGCACGCCGTGGCCTACCTGGCTGGTCCCCACGCGTCCTACGTCACAGGTCAAGAGCTGCATGTCAACGGCGGCATGTTCATGTCTTGACAGCGCTGCCTGCATTCAAATGTGTTCATTCGCCGCGCCAGCCGCCCGGCGGGCCATCTGGGGAGACCTCCCTAGCCCGGCTAAAATGGCGGCCTTGCATTTCAACCACCCTCAGAGGGACTTATGAGCGATATCGAAGCACGTGTTAAGAAAATCATTGCCGAACAACTCGGTGTTGAAGAGGGCCAAGTCACCAACGAAAAAGCTTTCGTGGCCGACCTCGGCGCCGATTCCCTGGACACGGTCGAATTGGTGATGGCTCTCGAGGACGAGTTCGGTATTGAAATCCCCGACGAAGACGCCGAGAAAATCACGACGGTGCAAAACGCCATCGATTACGCAATGGCCCACCAGAAGGCCTGATTGTTGACTTGCATGCGTTCAACCGCGGCCTGTCCCGAACGTTCCTTTGAACCCGGGTTGCCAGGTGTGCGGTCAAGAACGCGGGGGAACTGAATGAGCCGTCGTCGTGTAGTCGTGACCGGCCTGGGCTGTATCAGCCCCGTGGGAAACACGGTGGACGATGCCTGGGCCAACCTGTTGGCCGGGCGCTCCGGCATTGACCTGATCACCCGGTTTGACGCTTCCAACTTCGCTTGCAAAATTGCGGGCGAGGTCAAAGGCTTCAACATCGAGTCCTACATGAGCGCCAAAGAAGCGCGCACCATGGACACCTTCATCCATTTCGGCGTCGCGGCGGCTCACCAGGCCGTGATCGACTCGGGCTTGCCTCTGGGCGACGCGCTGGATGAAGAGACCGCTGTGCGCATCGGGTGCATCATTGGCTCGGGCATCGGTGGTCTGCCACTGATCGAAGAGACCCACGCAGAGCTGGTGAGTCGGGGGCCACGCCGCATTTCGCCATTCTTCGTGCCTGCTTCGATCATCAACATGATCGCCGGCCACGTGTCCATGCGGTACGGCTTCAAGGGCCCCAACCTGGCGGTGGTGACCGCGTGCACCACCGGGTTGCACTGTATCGGTGAGGCCGCCCGCAAGATCGAGTACGGCGACGCCGATGTGATCGTGGCTGGCGGCTCCGAAGCGACGGTGTCCCCCCTGGGTGTGGGTGGGTTCGCCGCCATGCGCGCCCTGTCCACGCGCAACGATGATCCGGCCACGGCTTCCCGCCCTTGGGACAAGGACCGCGATGGTTTTGTGTTGGGTGAGGGCGCTGGTGTGATGGTGCTCGAAGAGTACGAGTTCGCCAAGGCACGAGGCGCGCGCATTTATGCGGAGCTCTCGGGCTACGGCATGAGCGCCGACGCGGGTCACATGACAGCGCCCAGCATGGACGGTCCGCGCCGTGCCATGGTCAGCGCACTGCGCAACGCGGGTCTGGATGCCGATCAGGTGGACTACCTCAACGCGCATGGCACTTCGACGCCTCTGGGTGATCTGAACGAGACCAATGCCATCAAGGCGGCGCTGGGCGATCACGCTCACAAGGTGGTGGTGAACTCCACCAAGTCCATGACCGGTCACTTGCTGGGTGGCGCAGGTGGTATCGAGAGTGTGTTCACGGTGCTCGCATTGCACCACCAGAAGAGCCCACCAACGATCAACATCTTCAGCCAGGACCCCGAGTGCGACCTGGACTACTGCGCCAACACGGCGCGAGACATGAAGATCGACGTTGCACTCAAGAACAACTTTGGTTTTGGTGGTACCAACGGTTCGCTGGTCTTCAAGCGCGTTTGAACCGTTCGACCGCCCCTGTTCAACAGGCTCCTCATGCGCAGCGCCCCATCCGTGGTCTACCCGGTGGGGCGTTGTGCGTTTCAGGGCTGGGTGTTGGTGGTGTTGGGTGGGGTGAGTGCCTCAGCGGGGTTGATGTTCCTGCTCCAGACGGACGTCCGCTCTCAGGGTCTTTGGGGTTGGCTGATCTGCTGCGCGGTGCTCTTCGGCTGGTCGGCCTGGATGGCGTGGGCGTTCCTGAACTGGCGTCGCTCACCCGTGGGTTCCCTGCATTGGAGTTCAGGCGACGGGCAGCGCCTGGACGAAGCCGGCGCGTGGTCCTGGACCGATCAGGCGGCGGTCGAGTCCCTGGGGCTGGCCGAAGTGGAATGCGTGCTCGATCTTCAGCGCTGGGTCTTGCTTCGCGTTGTTGGGGTGGACCGGGGGCAACATTGGTTATGGGTCGAACGCAGCGCCCGGGCGTCGCGCTGGCGCGACCTTCGCCGAGCCTTGGTATCGAGCCGGGCCTGAAGCCAGCCTGGCCTGTGGCGGGCCATGCGCTGGCAGCGCCTGGGCCTTTCAACCCTTGGGTTATATTTCCGCGCGCATGACTCCCGAAGACCACACCGCCCCCCCGCCTCCCGACAGCGATGTCATGTTGGTGCAGCGCACACTGGGCGGCGAGCAGCGCGCGTTTGAGTTGCTCGTCATCAAATACCAGCGCCGCGTCGAACGGCTGATCGGTCGCATGGTGCGCGACTCCGATCTGGTGCAAGACATCGCGCAAGAAACCTTCATTCGCGCCTACCGGGCGCTGGCTCAGTTCCGTGGCGATGCCCAGTTCTACACCTGGCTCTACCGGATCGCGGTGAACACCGCCAAAAAACAGCTGATGGAGCTCAAGCGAGATCCCCTGGTTTTCCAGTCGCAGATGAAATCGTCGGACGACGATGAAACTTCCTCGTCCGAACGCGAACTAAATTTCAACGCGGCCGACACCGAGACGCCCGAAGCGGTGCTGGCCAGCAAGGAAATTGCCCAAGCGGTCAACGCGGCCATGGACGCGCTGCCCGAAGAGTTGCGAATGGCGATCACCTTGCGGGAAATCGAGGGCATGAGCTACGAGGAAATCGCGCAGGCTTTGGAGTGTCCGATTGGAACCGTCCGTTCGCGGATCTTCCGGGCCCGCGAGGCGATTTCCGGACGCATCAAGCCGATGTTGGAACGCCAAACAGGCAAGCGCTGGTAATGGTATTGCGCAGTCGAAGCCAGCAAGCCGATTGCATCGCACACGGGGAAACGAATCATGAATGCCGAACAACTTCACAAGCGTCTGCCAGCTGAAAATGCCGCTGCGACGCCAGGCCAAGATCTGGGTACTGCGCTGTCTGCCATGGTCGATGGTGAGCTCAGTGCTTCCGAACTGGACGCCTTGCTGGAATCGCTTCCGTCGGGTTCCCTGGCGAACTGGCATGCCTACGAAGTGATCGGGGATGTGTTGCGCGGCCACGCAGACCCGACTGGGATCCAGCCAGCGGCCGATTTTCTGGCAGCTGTGCGGATCGGCCTGGGAGCTTCCAACGCGGAAGTTCAGGAGGCACCGCGCCCGGTGGTCGAAGCCGCCCGGGTGTTGTCTGGCGGCGAGCGCCGCGAGGCTGCCAACGATGCGGTGTTTCGTTGGAAATTGGTGGCGGGCTTTGCATCGCTGGCGGCCGTGATGGCGGTGAGTTGGAGCATGATCTCCGGCTCGGGGTCGACGGGCGCTGCGGGCGCCCAGCTGGCATCGGGTTCAACCGGCAGCACTTCAGCACCTGTGCTGGTGTCAACGGTTGGGGCACCTGCTGCCAACTCGCCGGTGGCGGTCAACACCGGCCAGGGCGTTCTGATTCGCGACGCGCAACTGGAGGCTCTCCTGGCAGAACACCGCCAGCACGGGGGCATGTCCGCTTTGCAGATGCCGTCCGGTTTCATTCGCAATGCGACCTACGAAGCCGCCGGGCGCTGAGTCGCCATGAAGCCCCAACTGTTCGACGCCAAACCTGCAATGCCTTCCTTTGTTGCGACCTTCTCCCGTCACCCGTCTGAGCGCGTTGCACGTCCGCACGCCCGGCGCTGGCGCCCGGTGGGTGCCATAGCCCTGCTGACGGCGGGCTTGCTGCTGGGCGGTCCGGTGCTGGCGCAGGTGGGGTCGACCTCCCAGCCCGGCACGCGAACGGTGAACGAATGGCTCAGCCGCATGCACGAGGCTTCGCGGCAACGCGCCTACACCGGCACGCTGGTGGTGTCGGCGGGGTCTTCGATGTCGGCATCGAAGGTCTGGCACGTGTGCGACGGGAGTCAGCAGATGGAGCGCATCGACACGCTCACCGGTCCACCACGCACCACCATCCGGCGCAACAACGAAGTGATCACGTTCGAGCCGGAAACGAAGACGGCGTTCGTTGAAAAGCGCGACTCCCTGGGCGTGTTTCCCGAGCTCTTGCGAACGCCGAGCAACCTGATTCCGCAGTTCTATTCGGCGCGCGAGACTGGCGTGCAGCGGGTGGCGGGCCACCTCGCCGACATGGTGGAGATCTTGCCCAAGGACGAGCTGCGCTTCGGTTACCGAATCTGGTCCGAGCGCCAAACCGGTCTGGTGGTGAAGTTGCAGACGCTGGGCCAGCAGGGCAACGTCCTGGAACAAATGTCTTTCTCCGAACTGCAGCTGGATGCGCAGGTCAGCATGGACAAGCTGCAGAAGCTGATGAAGGACACGCGCGGCTATGAAGTGCACAAACCCTTGCTCAAAAAGACCACGGCCGAGGCGGAGGGCTGGCGCTTGAAAGAGGCGGTGCCCGGCTTCACCGCCATGAGTTGCCACACGCGTGACGCAGGTGCGGCGCAGTCGCCGGGCGCCGCACCGATGCAGTGGGTGTTCTCCGATGGGCTGGCTTCTGTCTCGCTGTTCGTCGAACCATTTGATGCCCAGCGTCACGGCCAGGAAAAGGCGGCTGCCGTTGGTGCCACCCACTCCGTCAGCAAGCGCGTGGGCGAACACTGGGTGACGGTCTTGGGCGAAGTCCCGCCGCCGACGTTGCGCCGATTTGCCCTTGCGCTGGAGCGAACGCGCTGAACCTGCCAGACTTGCTTTTCGCAGGCCGAACCGCACATGCGCAGGGTCCGGCCGAACGCTTTCGCGCGCACAGCCCGGTTCTGCCATTTGCTTGTGTGTAAAGGATCACCATGACGCACCTGAAATCCATTCAAAAGCCCTTGCTGGCCATGTCCGTTTCCGCCGCATTGGCGGCCGTCGGCACGGCGGCGCTCATCCTGCATGCGCCGCTGTCAGCGCAGACGTCGGTGGTGCCCGTGGCACCGGCGGCAGCCAGTGTGCGAGGCCTGCCGGACTTCACCGATCTGGTGGATCTGGTGGGTCCATCGGTGGTGAACATCCGAACCCTGGAGCGCGCCGCAGCCACGCGTCCGGGCGCCGGCGGCGCACCCGATGAGCAGATGCTCGAGTTCTTCAAGCGTTTCGGTATTCCGGTGCCTCCCGGCATGACCCCGCGCACGCCACGCCAAGAACGCGGTCCATCCGAAGATGCACAGCCCCGCGGCGTGGGCTCGGGCTTCATCTTGAGCGCAGACGGGCTCATCATGACCAATGCACACGTGGTGGAAGGCGCAGACGAGTTGCTGGTCACCCTGCCCGACAACCGCGAGTTCAAGGCCAAGGTGGTGGGTGCCGACAAACGCACCGATGTCGCGGTCGTGAAGATCGAGGCCACTGGTTTGACCGCGGTGAAGATCGGCGACGTGAACCGTTTGCGTGTGGGCGAGTGGGTGATGGCCATCGGCTCACCGTTTGGTCTTGAAAACACGGTGACCGCCGGCATTGTCAGCGCCAAACAGCGCGACACCGGCGATTTCCTGCCTTTCATTCAAACCGACGTGGCCATCAATCCCGGTAACTCAGGCGGTCCCCTCATCAACATGCGGGGCGAAGTGATCGGCATCAACAGCCAGATCTATTCGCGATCGGGTGGTTTCCAGGGCATCTCGTTTGCCATCCCGATCGATGAGGCGGTGCGCGTGTCCGATCAACTCAGGACCACGGGGCGTGTGACGCGTGGGCGCATCGGCGTGCAGATTGACCAAGTCAGCAAGGACGTGGCCGAGTCGCTGGGACTGGGCGCTTCAAAAGGTGCGCTGGTGCGGGGCGTTGAACCCGATTCTCCCGCCGCCAAGGCGGGCGTGGAGCCGGGCGACATCATTCTGAAGTTCGATGGCAAGACCATCGAGAAGTCGGTGGATCTGCCCCGCTTCGTGGGCAACACCAAGCCGGGCAACAGAAGCGTCATGACCGTCTTGCGCCGCGGGGCTCAGAGAGATTTGTCTGTCACGGTGGCCGAGCTCGAACCTGAAAAGGCCGAAGTGAGGGCTGCGGCGCCCGAGCCTGCCAAACCTCAGGCGAGCAATGCTGTGCAGTCGCTGGGCCTGGGTCTGGCGGAGCTGACCGCTGCAGAAAAAAAGGAGCTCAACCTCAAAGGCGGTGTGCGCATTGCATCGGCCGAGGGTCCGGCGGCACGCGCCGGTTTGCGCGAGGGGGATGTCATCGTGGCGATCGCCAACACGGACACCGCCAGCCTCAAGGACATGGAAGCGGCGTTGAGCAAGATCGACAAATCGCGTCCGGTGAATGTGTTGTTTCGCCGCGGTGAGTGGGCGCAATACGCCGTGATCCGGCCGCAGCGCTGATTGGCCTCGCCAGCCGCTGCGCATCGGGCAGCTGCACCAACGACCCTCAACCCTTTTGGGTTCGGGGGTTTTTTTCTGGAGGTGGCCGATTCGCCACAGTGGAAGAATCCGGATGAATGGAAGGTCAGCCCTGTTTTGTTAGTGGATGCTCACTATCGGCAAGGGGATGTTGACCGATTTCGCTAAAATGAGCGCGTTTTTGGATCAATTCCTGCGTCAGGGTGCCGCATCGAACCACGATGTGGGAGCGGACGCGGTAGTCCCCAAGTCGTCCACAGTCGGCCCACAAGTTTTCCCGTTGTCTTGTGGATATGCTGTGCATAAAGTTCACGTTGCTGCGTCGCAACAAGGGGCTGAAGGTCGTTCGGTGGTGTGCGTTCCGGGCTTTTTGCCTACAATGAAACCCCAACTATCGCAGTTGCCATTGATTGTTGGTTACGGGCGCGTCAGCAGCTGACGCGCCCTTTTTTATGGCCGCTCGTTCCTGTTCGGAGCCGCGGTTTTCCCAGTGTTTGAGCCGTTCTCCTGATGAATCACATCCGCAACTTTTCGATCATCGCGCACATCGACCATGGCAAGTCCACGCTCGCCGATCGCATCATTTCCCTGTGCGGTGGCTTGTCCGACCGCGAGATGAGCGAGCAGGTGCTCGACTCGATGGACATCGAGAAAGAGCGCGGCATCACCATCAAGGCGCAGACCGCTGCGCTCAAGTACAAGGCGCGCGACGGACAGGTCTACAACCTCAACCTGATCGACACACCGGGCCATGTGGACTTCTCCTACGAGGTCTCCCGCTCGCTCTCCGCCTGCGAAGGGGCGCTGCTGGTGGTGGATGCCAGTCAGGGCGTTGAAGCCCAGACCGTGGCCAACTGCTACACCGCACTCGACCTGGGTGTGGAGGTGGTGCCGGTGCTCAACAAGATGGACCTGCCCAACGCCGATCCGGAGAACGCCAAGAGCGAAATCGAGGATGTGATCGGCATCGACGCCACCGACGCCATTCCCTGCTCGGCCAAGACCGGCATGGGCGTGGAAGACATCCTGGAAGCGGTGGTCGCGCGCATTCCGCCTCCCAAGGGCAACCCCGACGCCCCCTTGCGCGCCATGATCGTGGACAGCTGGTACGACGCCTACGTGGGCGTCGTGATGCTGGTTCGCGTGGTCGATGGTCGCCTGCTCAAGAACGAGCGCTTCAAGATGATGGCGACCAACACGGTCTACAACGCCGACAGCATGGGCGTGTTCACGCCGGGCAACGAGCCGCGCGAATCACTGCAGGCCGGTGAGGTGGGGTACATCATTGCGGGCATCAAGGAGCTGCAGGCCGCCAAGGTGGGTGACACCATCACGCTGGAGAAAAAGCTGCCGAACAACGCCGGGCCTGCCACCGAGGCCTTGCCGGGCTTCAAGGAAGTGCAACCCCAGGTCTTCGCCGGGCTGTACCCGACCGAAGCCAACCAGTACGACTCGCTGCGCGACGCGCTGGAAAAACTCAAACTCAATGACGCGTCGCTGCAGTACGAGCCCGAGGTGTCGCAGGCGCTGGGCTTCGGCTTTCGCTGCGGTTTCCTGGGATTGCTGCACATGGAGATCGTGCAGGAGCGGCTTGAGCGAGAGTTCGACCAGGACCTGATCACCACCGCCCCGAGCGTGGTCTACCAGGTGATGAAGCCCGATGGCGAGGTGATCATGGTGGAGAACCCGTCCAAGATGCCCGACCAGGGCCGGCTGGAAGAGATCCGCGAGCCCATCGTCACCGTGCACCTCTACATGCCGCAGGAGTACGTGGGTGCGGTCATGACGCTGGCAAACCAGAAGCGCGGCATGCAGCTCAACATGGCGTATCACGGCAAACAGGTCATGCTGACCTACGACATGCCACTGGGCGAGATCGTGCTGGACTTCTTCGACAAGCTCAAGTCGGTGAGCCGCGGTTATGCGTCCATGGACTACGAGTTCAAGGAGTACCGAGCAGCCGACGTGGTCAAGGTCGACATCCTGCTCAACGGCGAGAAGGTGGATGCCTTGTCCATCATTGTTCACCGCTCGCAGTCGCAGTACCGTGGTCGTGCGGTGGTGGCCAAGATGCGCGAAATCATCAGCCGGCAGATGTTTGACGTCGCGATCCAGGCCGCCATTGGCGGCAACGTGATCGCCCGGGAGACCATCAAGGCGCTGCGCAAGAACGTGCTGGCAAAATGCTACGGCGGTGACATTTCCCGCAAACGCAAACTCCTTGAAAAACAGAAAGCAGGCAAGAAGCGCATGAAACAGATTGGCTCGGTGGAAGTTCCCCAGGAGGCGTTCCTCGCCATTTTGCAGGTGCAGGACTGATGCAGGCGCTCATGGGAACGGTCACCGCGGTGATCCTGGCGGCCTTCGTGGCTTACGCCGGAGCGTGGTACGCGGGCGTGGTCGAAGGCAACTTTGCCTTGCTGCTGATGTTGGCCACCGCCGTCACGGGCCTTTTCTGGCTGGCAGAGAAGCTGGTTTTTCTCCCGCAACGCCGGCGCGCTGCCGACCAACTGCTGGTGGAGCACAACACCCGCAAGGAAGCCCTGATCAAGCAAGGCTTCAGCCAGGTGGAAGGGGATGTGGAGCCGGCGCGGCAAAAGCTGCTGGCACAACCCTGGTGGCTCGACTGGACCGCGGGTCTGTTCCCTGTGATCCTGGCGGTGTTCGTGTTGCGCTCGTTCCTGTTCGAACCCTTCAAGATTCCTTCAGGTTCCATGATCCCTACCTTGCGCGTGGGTGACCTCATCCTGGTGAACAAATTCCATTACGGCGTGCGCCTGCCGGTGTTCAACACCAAGCTCATCGCCAACAACGACCCGCAGCGCGGCGACGTGATGGTGTTTCGCTACCCCCCGCAGCCCAGCCTGGACTACATCAAGCGCGTGATCGGTGTGCCTGGCGACGAAGTGGCTTACTTGAACAAGCAGCTGACCGTCAACGGCAAGGCTGTGCCGCGTGTGGCCCAGCCCGACTTCTTTGACGGCGACTCCATGCGTTACTCGAAGCAGTTCGGCGAAACGCTGGACCAGCGCAAGTACAACACCCTCAACGACGATGACCGGCCTGCGTTCATTCCGGGTGCCACCGAATTCCCGTTTGCCGACGGCTGCAAGTACACCGTCGAGGGTGTGACCTGCAAGGTGCCCGCCGGCCACTATTTCATGATGGGTGACAATCGGGACAACTCGCTGGACTCGCGCTACTGGGGCTTCGTGCCCGAGCGCAACATCGTGGGCAAGGCCTTCTTTGTGTGGATGAATTTTGGCGACCTGGGCCGCATCGGGTCCTTCGAATGACAACCGTTAATCCTGGAGCATGACCTCATGAAGCTGAAGCGACATCAACATGGTCTGACATTCATGGGCCTGCTCGTCGTGGGCATCCTGCTGGCGCTGGCCGGCGTGGTGTTCGCGCAGCTGGTGCCGACCTACCTCGAATTCATCGCTGTCAAGAAAGCGGTGGACAAGGCCGCTGTGGGCACCACGGTGGCCGAGGTGCGCAGCGCGTTTGACAAGGCGGCGCAGATTGACGACATCCGCACCATCTCGGGCAAGGACCTGACCGTGGGCAAAGAGGGTGATCGTGTGGTGGTGTCGTTTGCCTACACCCGCGAAGTGCACCTCACCGGTCCGGCCTACCTGGTCATGAAGTACGAAGGCCGCTCGAAGTGACACGCAGCCTGGGCAGGGAGCGCTCGATGGAGCGCCCGCATTCTTGAATCCGGAACTCACGGCGCTGCAACGGCGCCTGCAACACAACTTTGCCAATCCGCGCTTGCTGGAGCGCGCACTCACGCATCGCAGTTTCACCGCCGACCACAACGAGCGCCTGGAGTTTCTGGGCGATTCGGTGCTCAACCTGGCGGTCTCCGGCCTGTTGTTCGAGAAGCTCAACCAGTTGCCCGAGGGTGATCTTTCGCGGGTGCGCGCCAACCTCGTCAAGCAGGACACGTTGTTCGACATCGCATCGCGCCTGAATCTTTCCGCCGGACTTCGCCTGGGCGACGGTGAAAAGCGTTCGGGCGGGCAAAAACGCCCGTCGATCCTGGCCGACGCGCTCGAAGCCGTGATCGGCGCCGTGTACCTCGACGCGGGCTTTGAAGCGGCCGCCGCCCTGGTGCGCCGCTTGTACAGCGATCTGGAACTCAACGCGCAAATGAGCGCGATGGGCAAGGACCCCAAGACCGAATTGCAGGAGTGGCTGCAGGGGCGCAAAATGAAGCTGCCGGTCTACCGCGTGGTGGCCACCCTCGGTGAGGCGCACAAACAGACCTTCGATGTGGAGTGCACCGTGACCGAGACAGGCCGCAGCGAACGCGGCATCGGCGCATCGCGGCGGGCTGGTGAGCAGGCCGCGGCCGCGGCCATGCTGCAGCACCTCACCGCCGATCCCAAGCAGGCCCATGCCTTGCCATCCGCGACCTCCGATGTCGCCCCATCCGCCAAGGTACCTTGAAGCCATGCCCCGCACACCTGTGAACCCGCCGTCCAACCCCGACCTCGATGCCATGCTGGCCAAGGCCTTGAGCAAGGAGACGGCGGCCATGCCAGCCGATGCGCCCGCGGAAGATGTGGCCGAGATCGATCCCAGTGAGCAGCGATGCGGCTATGTGGCCATCGTCGGCAAGCCCAACGTGGGCAAGTCCACCTTGCTCAATGCACTGGTCGGACAAAAGGTCAGCATCACCTCGCGCAAGGCGCAGACCACGCGCCACCGCATCACCGGCATGCGCACCGTGGGTCCCACACAGTTCATCTTTGTGGACACGCCCGGTTTTCAGACCCGCCACGGCAACGCGCTGAACCGTGCGCTGAACAAGACGGTGATGGGCGCCGTGAGCGATGTGGACCTGATCCTCTTCGTGGTGGAAGCCGGCCACTTCAACTTGGCCGACGCCAAGGTGCTGTCGCTGTTGCCGGCCAATGTGCCGGTGATTCTGCTGGCCAACAAGTTCGACCTGGTGCACCGCCGGGGCGACCTGGCACCGTGGCTGCGCTCCATGCAGGAGCGCCACCCGTTCACCGAGTTCGTGCCCATGTCGGCCAAGACCGCCAAGGACATCGAACGCCTCTTCGGCATTTGCGAAAAATTCTTGCCACAGCAGCCCTGGATGCACGACCCGGACGATCTGACCGACCGCAGCGAACGCTTCATGGCCAGCGAGATGGTGCGCGAAAAACTCTTCCGCCTGACTGGTGACGAGCTGCCCTACACCTCCACCGTCATCATCGACAAGTTCGAGGAAGAGGGCGCTCTCAAGCGCATCGCTGCCACCATCGTGGTCGAGCGTGAAGGCCACAAGGGCATGGTGATCGGCGAGGGCGGTGAGAAGCTCAAACGCATCGGCACCGAGGCGCGCCAGGAACTCGAGAAACTCTGGGACTGCAAGGTGTTTCTCGAGTTGTGGGTGAAAGTGCGCTCGGGCTGGGCCGACGACGATGCGCGTGTGCGCTCGTTCGGCTACGAGTGAGCCACTGGCTGCCTGACCCGTGGCCCTGAAACGCGTCAGCGAAGAACCCGCTTTCGTCCTGCACCGCTACGACTGGAGCGAAACCAGCCTGGTGCTGGAGGTCTTCACCCGCCACCATGGCCGCATCGCGCTGGTGGCCAAAGGTGTGAAGCGCCCCACCTCCCAGTTCCGCCCGGTGTTGCTGCCGTTGCAACCGCTGCAGGTGTCGTGGACGGGGGACGCCGAAGTGCGCACGCTCAAGGCGGCGCAATGGCAGGGCGGTCATGTGATGCCCACCGGCGAGGCGCTGATCTCGGGCAGTTACCTCAACGAATTGCTCATGCGCCTGCTGGCGCGAGACGACCCGCACGCGAGCCTGTTCGACCACTTCGCACTGGCCGTGCAACTGCTGGCTGAAAAGAGCGATGCGCAGCAGGTGATCTTGCGGGCGTTTGAACTGCTGCTGCTGCGCGACGTGGGCTTGTTGCCCGAACTTGCACAGGAGGCCAATACGCTGGCGCCACTTGATCACGATGGGTTGTACGTGCTCACGCCTGAAAGCGGTCTGCGCGCAGCCCACGACGACGACGCGCATCCGCTCAGCGGCGAGCAGTGGCTCGGATTGCAGGCCGCCATGGACGGTCCGGCGCCCTTCATCTCCACGTTGCGTGCGTGCGCCGGCGCGCTGCAAGCCCTGCGCCCGCAATTGCGCCACCTGCTGCACTACCATTGCGGCGTGCGGGTGTTCAAGACGCGGCAACTCATGCTCGATGTGCAAGCCATGACGCGGCCCCGCTCCACCGGGGTGTCCGAGCCCGGTGAACCGGCAACCCCCAACCCCGAGCCCACCTCATGAACGCGGCCACCACTCCCTTCCTTCGCACCGCGCTCTCGGTCAACCTCAACAAGGTGGCCCTGGTGCGCAACACGCGCCACCTCGGCATCCCTTCGGTCACGCGCGCGGCCACGCTGTGCCTGCAGGCGGGCGCGCGGGGCATCACCGTGCATCCGCGACCGGACGAGCGCCACATCCGCGCGCACGACGTGCACGAGCTGGCCGAACTCATGAAGGCCTGGCCGGACCGCGAGTACAACATCGAAGGCAATCCGTTTCACAACCTCATGGGGTTCGTGCGCGCCGTGCGGCCGCACCAGGTCACGTTTGTGCCCGACAGCGAAGGCCAGTTCACCAGTGACCACGGCTGGAGTTTCCCCGCCGACGCCGTGCGCCTGCGCCCGCTGATCGACGAATGCCGTGCGCTGGGCGTGCGTGTGAGCCTGTTCATGGACGCCGACGCCCACCAGATGGCTGGCGCCCAGGCCGTGGGCGCCGATCGCGTGGAGCTCTACACCGAACCCTACGCCGCCGCGTGGCACACGCCGCAGCGCGCCGAGCAGCTAGAGCGTTTTCGCGCTGCGGCGCAAGCTGCGCTGGATGCCGGCCTGGGCGTGAACGCCGGCCACGATCTGAACCGCGAGAACCTCACGGCTTTCCTGAGCACCGTGCCCGGCGTGAGCGAGGTCTCCATCGGACACGCGCTGATGGCCGATGCGCTGGAACTGGGCTACGCCGCCACCATCGCTGAGTACAACCGCTGCATTGCCGAGGCCGGATGATCTTTGGTATCGGCACCGACATCTGCGACATTCGCCGCATCCAGGCGACGTACGAGCGCCAGGGTGAGCGCTTTGTGCGCAAGGTGCTGAGTGACGCCGAATTTGCCGTCTGGCACAAGCGAAGCGCGCGCTGGCCACAGCGCGGCTTGCGCTATTTGGCCACCCGCTTTTCCGCCAAGGAAGCCTTCTCCAAAGCCGTCGGCCTGGGGATGCGCATGCCCATGACCTGGCGGCGCTGCGAGATCACCAACCTGCCCAGCGGCCAGCCAGTCATCGTGCTGCACGGTGAGCTCAAAACCTGGTTTGAAGCCCAGGGGCTGCGCGCGCATGTGACCGTGACCGACGAGACCGACTACGCGGCCAGCTTCGTGGTCGTAGAACGCGATTGACCTCGCCCCATCTTTGAGATTCGTATCCATGAACCCACACGCGCCTCTCATCATCGACGTGGCAGGCCACAGCCTCAACACTGTGGACCGCCAGCGCCTGGCGCACCCGTTGGTCGGCGGCGTCATCCTCTTTGGCCGCAACTGGCAGGATCGCACCCAGCTCACCCAGCTGTGCCGCCAGATCAAGGCCGTGCGGCCCGATCTGCTGATCGCGGTGGACCACGAAGGCGGCCGCGTGCAGCGCTTCCGCACCGACGGCTTCACCCACCTGCCGCCCATGGCCGCGCTGGGTGCCATGGCCCTGCGCCCGGCCAAGGCCGGTGAGGCCGAGGGTGCTGCCACCTTGCACGCCTGCAACGCCGCCACCGCCGCCGGCTACGTGCTGGGCGCCGAGTTGCGCGCCTGCGGCGTTGACCTGAGCTTCACGCCGGTGCTGGATCTCGACTTTGGTGAAAGCTCGGTGATTGGCGATCGCTCCTTCGGCCGCGATCCGCGCATCGTCACACTGCTGGCGCAGGCGTTGATGCACGGCCTGTTGCAAAGCGGCATGGGCAACTGCGGCAAACACTTCCCCGGCCATGGCTTCGTCAAGGCCGACTCGCACCTGGCCATTCCGGTGGACCGGCGCAGCCTCAAGGCCATCCTGGCGGAAGACGCCGCGCCCTACGGCTGGCTCTCGGCCAGCCTGCAGGCGGTGATGCCGGCCCACGTGATCTATCCCAAGGTCGACCAGCGTCCCGCAGGCTTTTCCGCGCGCTGGTTGCAAGCGGTGTTGCGCCACCGCCTGGGCTTCACAGGCGCCATCTTCAGCGACGACCTCAGCATGGCCGCGGCGCGCCAGATCGATGGCCAGGCGGTGAGCTTCACCACCGCCGCGCTGGCGGCCTTGCAGGCGGGCTGCGACATGGTCTTGCTGTGCAACCAGTCGGTGGAAAACGGTGGCGAACCGATCGACGAGGCCATCAACGATTTGTCTCGGGCTTGCTTGCAGGAAGAATGGGCGCCCAGCTCTGCCAGCGAAGAGCGGCGGCTGGCCCTGCTGCCGCGCGCCGCAGCGCTGGAGTGGGATGCGTTGGTGGTGAGCGAGCGCTACATGCAGGCGCTCTCGCTGCTGCCCGGTTGAGGCCGGGCGGGGAGATCAGTTCTCCAGGCCCAGCTTGTCCAGCAGGTCCGACACGAGTTCCAACCGCAACAGCGGATTGTCGAGTGCCATCAAGCGTTGTTTGAGTTCGGCCGGTGCCGGCAGCAGCTCGGCCCACCGGTTGGCCACCCAGCCGCTGTCGTCCCACTGGTAGGGCGGCTGCAGCGGCAATTGGTCCAGGCTCTCGGGGTCGCGCTCCTGCAGGTTTTGCAGCAGGCGTTTCAGCGCATCGCGGGTGTTTGCCAGATCCGGCGGCACCGCTACCACCGTCTCGTGCTCGTCCAGCGTCACGTCGGCCACCCACAGGCCGTGCGGCAACTGGCTGCGGCGGGTGATGTGGAAGCGTTGCAGGCCGCGGCACTTGATCACCATGAGCCCGGGCTGGGGTCGCTCCAGGCTCTCGATGTGGGCCAGCGTGCCCACGGCGTGGAACACCTCTTTGGCGAAGCTGTCACCCGTGGGCGGTGCGGCGGGGTTGACCCGGCGCACCTCGCTGCCTTCGCTCAAACAAACCACACCGAACGGCGCACCCGCCTTGTGACACCGCCCGATCATGTCGAGGTAGCGCACTTCGAAAATGCGAAGCGGCAACACCCCGCCAGGAAACAGGACGGTCTGCAGTGGAAACAGGGGAAGCTGAGACAGCGTGAGCGCCTCGGCCGCGGCGTCGGCACTCAATCGTTGACCACCGCGTCGGCGCTCTGGCGCTGCAGCATCGCCAGGGTGTTGGCAATGATGGCGCGCAGCTCGCGCCGGTCGGAGATGAAATCGACCGCTCCTTTGGTCTGCAGGAACTCGGCGCGCTGGAAACCTTCGGGCAGTTTCACCCGCACGGTGTTTTCGATCACGCGCGGGCCGGCAAAGCCGATCAAGGCCTTGGGCTCGGCAATCACCACATCGCCCAGGAACGCGAAGCCCGCGCTCACGCCGCCCATGGTCGGGTCGGTGAGCACGCTGATATAGGGCAGGCCCTTCTTGGCCAGGCGGGTCAGCGCAGCGTTGGTCTTGGCCATCTGCATGAGGGAGAGCAAGCCCTCCTGCATGCGCGCGCCGCCGGTGGCGGTGAAGCACACGAACGGCACTTTCTGGGCAATGGCTTCTTCAACGCCGCGCACGAAGCGTTCGCCCACCACCGAGCCCATGGAGCCACCCATGAAATCGAACTCGAAGCACGCCACCACCAGGCTGATGCCGTGCACCGCGCCACCCATGACGACCAGCGCGTCGGTTTCGCCCGTGGTCTCCAGCGCGTCTTTCAGGCGCTCCGGGTACTTGCGGCTGTCCTTGAACTTGAGTGCGTCGACGGGCAGCACCTCCTGCGCCAGCTCGTAGCGGCCTTCGGCGTCCAGAAAGGCATTGAGCCGCGCACGCGCGCCGATGCGGTGGTGGTGGCTGCAGTGCGGGCAGACGTTCTGGTTTTTTTCCAGATCGTTCTTGTAGAGCACGGCTTCGCAACTCGGGCACTTGATCCACAAACCTTCAGGCACGCTGCGGCGCTCGGTCGGGTCGGTGGGGGTGATCTTGGGGGGCAGCAGTTTTTCGAGCCAGGACATGGTTTTTTCTCCGTGCGGATGCGCCCCGAGGACGCCGTCCGGAATTATGCGTCGAGCGCCTTGCGGATCGTGCGGATGAAGTTCGATGCCACGGCCACCACCTTTTCATGCGGTTCGTTGTCGATCAGCTGGATGATCTTGCTGCCGATCACCACCGCATCGGCCGCTCGGCTGATCGCACGCGCCGTTTCTGCGTCGCGGATGCCAAAGCCGACGCCCACCGGCACGCTCACGTGCGACCGAATGCGCGGCAGCATGGCCTCGACCTGGCCGACATCGAGCGTGCCAGCGCCCGTCACGCCCTTGAGCGACACGTAGTACACATAGCCGCTGGCCACCCGCGCCACCTGCGCCATGCGCTCGTCGGTGGAGGTGGGGGCCAGCAAGAAGATCAGGTCCATGCCGTGCTCGCGCAGGCTGGCAGCGAAGTCTTCGCACTCTTCGGGTGGGTAGTCGACGATCAGCACACCGTCCACGCCGGCCGCCGATGCGTCGCGCACGAAGGCGCCTGCTCCATGCTTCTGGTCGTAGCGCTCCACCGGGTTGGCGTAACCCATGAGCACCACGGGCGTGGTGCCGTTGCGCTCGCGGAAGGTGCGCACCATGGCGATCACCTGGGTCAGACCGATGCCGGCGGCCAGCGCGCGGTCACCCGCCTTCTGGATCACCGGGCCGTCGGCCGACGGGTCGGAGAAGGGCACACCCAGTTCGATCACATCGGCACCAGCCTCGGCCATGCCGTGCATGAGGTCGGGGGTGATGTCGGCGTAAGGAAAGCCGGCGGTGACGAAGGGGATCAGGGCCTTGCGGTCCTGTTTCTTCAGCGCGGCAAAGGTCGCTTCGATGCGGCTCATTTCTTCACCTCGATGGTCACCACGCCACCTTTGACCGACTGCCCGCGACAGCTCGGTCGGCAATAGAAATCGGCGTTGGAGAGGTCGGCCACGGTGCCGATGTCCTTGTCGCCACGACCGGAGAGGTTGACCAGGATCGACTGGTCGGGCCGCATGGTTTTGGCCAGCTTCATGGCGTAGGCCACCGCGTGACTGGATTCCAGCGCGGGGATGATGCCTTCGGTGCGGCACAGGTAATGGAAGGCTTCCAGCGCCTCGGCGTCGGTGATGCCCACGTACTCGGCGCGGCCGATGTCTTTCAGGAATGCGTGTTCGGGTCCGACACCGGGGTAGTCCAGGCCGGCGCTCACACTGTGGGTTTCGGTCACCTGGCCGTTGTCGTCCTGCAGCACATAGGTGCGGTTGCCGTGCAGCACACCCGGGCTGCCCTTTTGCAGCGAGGCCGAGTGCTTGCCGCTCTCCATGCCTTCACCAGCGGCTTCCACGCCGATCAGGCGCGTGTGCTCGTGGTTGATGTAGGGGTAGAAGATGCCCATGGCGTTGCTGCCGCCGCCCACGCAGGCGATCACCGCGTCGGGTTGTTCGTTTTTGCAGCCGGCGCCCAGCAGCATCTCGGGCATCTGCACCAGGCACTCTTCGCCGATCACGCTTTGGAAGTCGCGCACCATCATCGGGTAGGGGTGCGGGCCGGCCACGGTGCCGATGATGTAGAAGGTGTTGTCCACATTGGCGACCCAGTCGCGCATGGCCTCGTTGAGCGCGTCTTTCAACGTGCGGCTGCCCGATTCGACCGGCACCACGGTGGCGCCCAGCAACTTCATGCGGTAGACATTGGGGCTCTGGCGCTTGACGTCTTCGCTGCCCATGTACACCACGCACTCCAGTCCGTAGCGTGCGCAGATGGTCGCGGTGGCCACGCCGTGCTGACCAGCGCCGGTCTCGGCAATGATGCGCGGCTTGCCCATGCGCTTGGCGAGCATGGCCTGGCCGATGGTGTTGTTGATCTTGTGCGCGCCGGTGTGGTTGAGGTCTTCGCGTTTCAGGAAGATCTGCGCGCCACCGGCTTCGCGGCTCATGCGGGCTGCGTGGTAGACCGGGCTGGGCCGGCCCACAAAGTGGGCGAGCTCGCTCTTGAACTCGGCGAGGAATTCGGGGTCGTGCTGGTACTTCGCGTACGCCGCTTTGAGCTCGTTGATGGCGTGGGTGAGCGTTTCGCTCACGAAGCTGCCGCCGTAGATGCCGAAGTGGCCACGGGCGTCGGGTTGCTGGTAGGTCTGCATGGGTTGGTCTCGTCTCGGTTGCCCAACCCCGGATCGGGGTTGATCAGGGCAGGCGGGAAAGGTGTTCGTCGGCTGCCCTCACGGCAGCGACGAAGGCGTTCATGAGGTCCGGGCTCTTGATGCCCTTGGACACCTCGACGCCGGAACTCACATCAACGGCCCAGGGCCGCACGCACGTGATGCCATCGATCACGTTTGCAGGCGTGAGTCCACCAGACAAAACGAGGCGAGAGCTGGCGTTTAGAAGCGGATGTGACCAAGGGAATGCTGTCCAGTCAAAGGATTGACCTCCCCCGCCAAAGCCTTCGACGTGGGCGTCGAGCAGGATGGCTTGGGCTGCCGAGTAGTCCGACGCGTATTTTAGAAGATCGAAGCCTTGCCCGGCAGCGCCTGTGGGTATGCGCGCGGCGCGCATGAAAGGCCGGCCAGCGGCCAGGCAGTCCGCCGGCGATTCGTCGCCGTGAAACTGCAGCAGGGCATTGGGCACCGCTTCGCAGGCACGGTGAACGTGTTCGGGGCTGGCGTTGACGAACAGCAGCACCGGCGTCACGAAGGGCGGCAGGCGGCGCGCCAGTTCCCCGGCGCGCTCGGGCGTGACGTGACGGGGACTCTTGTCGTACAGAACGAAGCCCACCGCATCCGTTCCGGCGTGGGCGGCCGCATCCACATCGGCCTCGCGCGTGAGGCCGCAGATCTTGATGCGGGTGCGGTGGATATTCATGGCAACCAGTCGAAGGCGGACGTGCGCTCCGGCAAATCCCAAGCGGCATCGTAGACCGGTCCGAGGAAATACAGACCGTCCGGGGAAAAGGTGGGGGCGGCCACGTCGCGGCTGCGGGCTTGCAGCACCCAGGTCATCCACTCAGGGGGCTGGCTGCCCGTGCCGATGGCAATCAGGCAGCCCATGATGTTGCGGATCATGTGGTGGAGGAAGGCCGACGCTTCGAACTCGAAGCGCCAATAGGCGCCGCGGCGCGTGACCTCGGCGCGCATCAGGTGTTTGACCGGTGAGTGCGCCTGGCATTGAGCAGCGCGGAACGACGAGAAATCGTGCTCGCCCACGAGCATCTGTGCGGCCTGCACCATGGGCTCCAGCGCCAGTGGGCGGAACACCCAGCCAACCTGACCTGAATCGACGCTGGGGCGCACAGGTGATTCGAGCAGCACATAGGCATAACGCCGCGAGCGTGCGCTGCCGCGCGCGTGAAAGTCGCTGCTCACATGACGCGCCCACTGGATGGCGATGTCGGACGGCAAGTACCGGTTGGTGCCTCTGACCCAAGCGTTTTCGTCGCGTTGCAGCGGGGTGTCAAAGTGCACCACCTGCATGAGCCCGTGCACCCCCGAGTCGGTGCGCCCGGCACACAGGGTTTTGATGGGTTCGGCAGAGCCGAAGCGGGTGAGGGCTTGCTCCAGCTTGTCCTGCACGGTTCGCCCGCCCAACTGGCTCTGCCAGCCTTCGTAAGCTCGACCGTTGTAGCTCACACCCAATGCGACGCGAACCGCACCGGGCGCTGGCTCTGGCGCGCTTTCTCGTTGCTCCAGCAGGACCGTTTGTGGCGGGGCGGAGGCGCTCAAGCCAGATCGGCCAGGAAGGTGCCTGCTTTGGTCTTGAGCGAGCCGGAGGCCTCTGCAAGCACCTCTTCAGCCAACGATCGCGCGCCTTCAAAGTCGCCAATCGCGCGGAACTCTTCGGCCAGCGAGAGCTTGGTTTCCAGAGGATTCTCCTGACCCGAAACATCGTCCGACGCCGTTGCCTCTTCGGCTGGAAGATCCAGATCGAGGTTGAGATCGTTCAGGTCAAACTTCATCAATTCCGCAGAACCCGTCAACGCGGTTGGCGATTCGGCGGGAGCGGATGTTGGTGCCTGATCAGGCAGGTCCATGTCGAGACCAAAATCCAGCGCCTCTTCGCTCATGTCGAACGTGGGAGCGTCTGGCGCGGGTGCCGGAGCCGGGGGGGCTTCGGTCGCCGCCTGCAGATGGTCGGGCTCCGAGGGGAAGTCAAGGTCGAAGTCCATGGACATGGACGACGGACCGGACGTCTCCGCTGCCTGGCTGGTGAGCGCCTCTGTGGACTGCAGATCACCCATGTCTGAAACAACAAGGTCGTTGCTCGCGCCACTCGGAGCCACCGCCTGGGGTTCGTCTGTCTGATGATCGTCCAGCGAAAAATCCAGGTCCAGGTCCAGGTCGCCCGCGTTCGACGCAGCCGTCCCCGATGTCTCCGACATGGTGCTGCTTGCAAAAGGCATGGTGTTGGCACCGGCGCCCACGACGCTTTCCACGGCGCCGGACTTGGTGGCGGGCTTGCCCCCTGGCTGGTACAGCGGATTGTTCGGGTCCAGTTCCTTGCCCAGCTCGCAGGCGCGATCCCATTCGGCACCCTGGCCTTGCGTCAGGCTGAACACCTCGGTTGCCACCACTTCAAAGGCTCTTCCATCGCGTCGCTTGGCGTAGATCTCCAGCAACTTGTTGTGGATGGCCACGCGAGTGGGCGCACTGCGCATCGCTTCCTTGAGGATTTCCTCAGCCTGCAGATCGCGGCCGTAGGCCAGATACACGTCCGCCTCGGCCACGGGGTCGACATCGCCGGCTGCGTCCAGCTGGCTGGGCGAATACACCATCGAAGAACCGGAGGCGACCGACTCGGCGGTGTCGATGCGTTGCCCACCGCTCGAGCCGAAGAACGAGTCGGGCTGCAGGCGACTTTCAAGGAAGGAACTGTCAACGCTCGCATGCCCTTTGCGCTGGCGCATGCGGTAAATGCCAAAACCCGCCAGCAGGGCCAGCAGACCACCAGCCAACGGGAGAACCAACGGGTTGTCTCGCAGCTGATCAATGAAAGACGGCTCGTCTGGCAGAGGCGTGGGTGGTGGGGGCGGTGCCGGCGGGGCAGCGGGTGGTGTCACCGTGGGTCCCGCCGCAGGCGGTTCGGTGACCGCTGGCGTTGCCGCAGTGGCAGGTGGTGTCGGCGCCGTGTCGGGCGCGGGCACGGCTGCCGTCACCGAAGTTGCCGGGCTGCTGGCTGGCGAGGCGGGTGCCGGTGGTACCGCTGGCGTGGCCGCAGGCGCGGCAGCCGCAGGTGTTGCAGCACCCGGTGCGGGTGTGCCGAGCTTGGAAAGTTCCTCAATGTTGCGCGACAGTTCGGCAACCCGTGTGGATGCCTCTTTGGCTTGGCGTTCCTTGGCAATCTGCTCTTCACCGGCTGTTTGAGCCGGCGTGGCGCCCTTGGAGAGCGTCAGCTTGTCCGCAGCAGGTGCGGCAGGCGCTGCGTCCTTGACCTCGGCCTGAACACGTCCGGCGGCCTGCCGGTCGGCAACACCCACCTCGGCCTGCGGCGCTGCGCCTGCCAAACGACGGCGGAAATCGTTGAAATCGCGACTTTGGGCTGTGATGGTCTGCCGCGCTTCATCGGGGCCGACCGCGCCCGCCTGCTCGGCGGTGGGAAGGTCCACCACTGCGCCCGCTTTGATCCGGTTGACGTTGCCGCCAATGAATGCGCCCGGGCTGGAGCGAAGCATGGCGACCAGCATCTGGTCCAGCGAGACGTTGGCGGGTTTGTTGGCGGCTGCGATACGGCCAGCGGTGTCGCCGGCCTGGACGCGCACCTGGCCTCCGCCCGCGGAGCCAGCTGGCGCAGGCGCAGGCGCTGGCGCTGGCGGGGCGGCCGGGGTTGCACGTTGAGCTTGAGCGGGCGTTGGTGTTGCAGCCGCAGGGCGGCTGACCGACGGCGCCGGCGCAGACTGAGCCACAGGTGGCAGCGGCGTGCTGGGCAACGCAGGCTGGGCTCGGGTGGACGCTGGGGGTGGGTTCACACCCGGAGCAACGGGAACTGGCTGTGGCGCTGGCCGCAGGTTGGGCGGATCAAAAAGGAGCGTGTAGTCGCGAACGATCCGGCCCGACGCCCAGTTGGCTTCGACGATCAGGTCCACGAAAGGTTCGTTGACCGGACGGGGACTGGTCAGACGGAGAAAGGATCGACCATCGGACCGCTTTTGAAGCGAAATTTGCAGCCCAGCAAGCGCTGCGTTCATTTCCATGCCGGAACTGCGGAACGCTTCCGCAGAAGCCAGCCCCACCCGAAGGCTGGCGGCTTCTTCGGCGTTGATGTCGGGCACCTCGATCTCCGCCCGAAGCGGCTCACCCAAGGCGGATTGCACCACCACACGCCCCAATGCCAGCGCCTGTGCTGCACCGTGGTGCGTCAGCGTGGCACACAGCAGGGCGGCCGCAGCGATTGCTTGCAAGCCACCCAAACCGGTGATTTGTCGCACCTGGCGCGCCGATTGAAATGGGGTAGGGCGGGGTTTGAATGGCACTTGGACCTCGAAGGAAAAAACCTAATTTTGACCTTAACATCAACGGATTACGGTGACAAGCTGAGAATCCGCTTGAGTTTCCCAGCCCACCGTTCGTCGTGTTTGGCCTGTCCATTTGCGTTGCTGACTTGCAACGAAGCATTTCCGTCTTTTTCCCGCGGCCCCCTCCCGGCCGGCGCGAGCGCTCAGGCGTCCAGCAGGATCCGCAGCATGCGGCGCAGCGGTTCGGCCGCACCCCAGAGCAACTGGTCGCCAATCGTGAAAGCGCCCACGTAGTCAGATCCCATGGCCAGCTTGCGGATGCGTCCCACCGGAATCGTCATGGTGCCGGTCACGGCCACCGGGGTCAGGTCCTGAATGGTCGCCTCGCGGGTGTTGGGCACCACTTTGACCCAGGCGTTGTCGGAGGCAATCATGGCCTCGATGTCGGCCAAGGGCACGTCCTTCTTGAGTTTGAAGGTCAGGGCCTGGCTGTGGCAGCGCATGGCACCCACGCGCACGCAGAAACCGTCGACCGGGATGGCCGGCGCGCTGAAGCCTTCGCCCATGCCGAGAATCTTGTTGGTCTCGGCCATGCCCTTCCACTCTTCCTTGGACATGCCATTGCCCAGATCCTTGTCGATCCAGGGAATGAGCGAGCCGCCCAGGGGCACGCCGAAGTTGGCGGTCTCTGCGCCGGACAGTGAACGCTGCTTCGCGATCACCTTGCGGTCGATTTCCAGAATGGCGCTCTTGGGGTCGTCCAGCAGCGTTTTGACTTCGGCATTGAGCGTGCCGTACTGCGTCAGCAGCTCGCGCATGTGCTGGGCACCACCGCCCGATGCCGCCTGGTAGGTTTGCGTGCTCATCCATTCCACAAGGCCTGCCTTGTACAAGGCGCCCACGCCCATCAGCATGCAGCTCACCGTGCAATTGCCACCCACCCAGTTCTTGCCGCCGTCGCCCAGGGCCTTCATGATCACGGGCATGTTGACCGGGTCCAGGATGATCACAGCATCCTTGTCCATGCGCAGCGTGGACGCTGCGTCGATCCAGTGGCCGTTCCAGCCCGCGGCGCGCAGTTTGGGAAACACCTCGCTGGTGTAGTCACCACCTTGGGCGGTGATGATGATGTCGCAGCGCTTGAGGGCGGCGATGTCGTGGGCGTCCTGAAGCGTGGTTTCGTTCTTCGCCATGGCCGGGGCTTTGCCGCCGGCGTTGGAGGTGGAGAAAAACAGCGGTTCGATCAGGTCGAAGTCGCTTTCGGCAACCATGCGGTCCATCAGCACGGAGCCGACCATGCCGCGCCAGCCTACAAGTCCTACGAGTTTCATGTCAACGCCCTTTCAAAGTTGAAAAACCTTTTGAGCCCCGGCTCGTCGTGCCGGGAAGGGGCGTGACGAACCTGAGCTGGATCAGCCCTTGGTAATCGTTTTGGTGATGGCCGCCACGACCGCATCGCCCATTTCGCGGGTGCCGACTTTCGTGGTGCCTTCCGACCAGATGTCCGTCGTGCGCAAGCCAGACGCGAGCACACTGCTGACCGCACGTTCAATGCGGGCAGCAGCGTCGGGCTGGTGGAGTGAGAAACGGAGCATCATGGCAGCGGACAGTATTGTAGCCAGCGGATTGGCGATCCCCTGGCCGGCAATGTCGGGCGCGCTGCCGTGGCTGGGTTCGTACAGGCCCTGGTTCTTCGTGTTCAGCGATGCCGAGGGCAACATGCCGATGGAGCCGGTGAGCATGGACGCTTCGTCGGACAGGATGTCGCCGAACATGTTGCCGGTGACGACCACGTCGAACTTCTTGGGGGCGCGCACCAGTTGCATGGCCGCGTTGTCCACGTACATGTGCTCGAGTTCCACGTCCGGGTACTCCGCATGGACTTCGGTCACCACGTCTTTCCAGAACTGGAAGGTTTCCAGCACGTTGGCCTTGTCGACGCTGGTCACCTTCTTGTTGCGCTTGCGGGCCGCCTGGAAAGCCACGTGCGCGATGCGCACGATCTCCGGCTTGCTGTAGCGCATGGTGTCAAACGCTTCTTCGGCACCGGGGAAGTGGCCGTCGGTGGCGACACGGCGTCCGCGCGGCTGGCCAAAGTAAATGTCGCCGGTGAGCTCACGGATGATGAGGATGTCCAGGCCCGAGATGATCTCGGGCTTGAGGCTGGAAGCGCCCACCAGCTCGGGGTAGCAGATGGCGGGGCGGAAGTTGGCAAACAGCCCCATGTGTTTGCGCAGGCCCAGGATGGCCTGCTCGGGGCGCAGTGGCCGGTCCAGCTTGTCGTACTTCCAGTCGCCCACGGCGCCGAACAGCACGGCGTCCGACTCCATCGCCAGCTTCAGGGTGGACTCGGGCAGCGGGTGGCCGTGGGCTTCGTACGCCGCGCCACCGACCAAGGCCGATTCCATTTCGAACGGGAGATCGAGCACGTCAAGGACCTTGACGGCTTCGGCGACGATTTCGGTGCCGATGCCATCACCGGGAAGAACTGCGATTTTCATGGGTTTGAATGGTTCACCCCGGCGCGGGTCCGGGATGTTGTCTCTTGTTGGGTCAGACCGGCATCGTGTGATGGAGCCAGGGTTTGGTGGCCAGGCGCTCCGCCTCGAAGGCCGCGATCTTGTCCTTGTAGCGAAGCGTCAGGCCAATGTCGTCCAGGCCGTTGATCAGGCAGAACTTGCGAAACGCCTGTACCTCGAACGGCAGCTCTTCGCCTTGCGGCTTCACAATCACCTGGCGCTCCAGGTCGATGGTGAGCGCGTAGCCGGGAAACGCCGCCACTTCGTCAAACAGCTGCGCGACCTGGGCTTCGGACAACTGGATCGGCAGCAGTCCGTTCTTGAAGCAGTTGTTGAAGAAGATGTCGGCGTAGCTGGGCGCGATGAGTGCACGAAAACCGTACTGGTCGATGGCCCAGGGCGCGTGTTCGCGGCTGGAGCCACAACCGAAGTTCTTTCGCGCCAGCAACACCGACGCACCGGCGTAGCGCGGCTGGTTCAGCACGAAGTCCGGGTTGGCCTTGCGGCTCGCGGGGTCCTGGCCCGGCTCGCCCTTGTCGAGGTAACGCCATTCGTCAAACAGGTTTTCACCAAAGCCAGTCTTGCGGATCGACTTCAGGAATTGTTTGGGAATGATCGCGTCGGTGTCGACGTTCTCCCGGTCCATCGGGGCCACGAGGCCCTTGTGCACGGTGAACTTGTTCATTTTTTCTTGGCGGCGTCTTCCAGCACCTGCCCGCCCTTCTGAATGTCCTGGCCAACGCCCTGAACGGTGTTGCAGCCAGCCAGGGCCAGCACGAAAGCAGCAACGAGGAGGGTAGTGATCGATTTCATGAAGAGTTCCTTTCAGGCAAATTGACGGACATCAACGAAGTGACCATGCACAGCCGCAGCGGCCGCCATGGCGGGGGAAACGAGGTGCGTGCGGCCGCCGTTGCCCTGACGGCCTTCAAAGTTGCGGTTGCTGGTGGAGGCGCAGCGCTCGCCCGGCTCCAGCCGGTCGGCGTTCATGGCCAGGCACATCGAGCAGCCGGGCTCGCGCCATTCAAAGCCGGCGGCTTTGAAGATGTCGTGAAGGCCTTCGCGCTCGGCCTGCGCCTTCACCAGCCCGGAGCCTGGCACCACCATGGCCAGCTTCACGTTCTTGGCCACTTTCTGACCAAGCTTCTTCACCACGGCCGCGGCTTCGCGCATGTCTTCGATGCGGCTGTTGGTGCAGGAGCCAATGAAGACCTTGTCGACAAAGATGTCGTCGAGCGCCTTGCCCGGCTGCAGGCCCATGTAGGTCAGGGCGCGTTCGATGGCGCCGCGCTTGTTGGCGTCTTTTTCGCGGTCGGGGTCGGGCACGTGGCCGTCGATGCCGAGCACCATTTCGGGTGAGGTGCCCCAGGTGACCTGCGGCACGATTTGAGCGGCGTCGAGTTCGACCACCGCATCGAACGTTGCGTCGGCGTCGGATTGCAGTGTTTTCCAGTAAGCGACGGCATGGTCCCACTCCACACCCGTGGGCGAAAGCGGCCGGCCTTTGACGTACTCGATGGTTTTTTCGTCCACCGCCACCAGGCCGGCGCGTGCGCCACCTTCAATGGCCATGTTGCACACCGTCATGCGGCCTTCGATGCTCAGCGCGCGGATGGCGCTGCCGCCGAATTCAATGGTGTAGCCGGTGCCGCCGGCGGTGCCGATTTTGCCGATGATGGCCAGCACGATGTCCTTGGCGGTGCAGCCCTTGGCGAGCTGGCCGTCCACGCGCACCAGCATGTTCTTCGCCTTCTTGGCCAGCAGTGTCTGTGTGGCCAGCACGTGTTCGACCTCGCTGGTGCCGATGCCGTGCGCCAGCGCGCCGAACGCACCGTGCGTGGAGGTGTGGCTGTCACCGCAGACCACCGTCATGCCGGGCAGGGTGGCGCCGTTCTCCGGGCCGATCACGTGCACGATGCCCTGGCGCTTGGACATGAAGGGAAAGAATGCAGCAGCGCCAAACTCAGCGATGTTGCTGTTGAGTGTGGTGATCTGCTCTTTGCTGATCGGGTCGGTGATGCCGTCGTAGCCCAGTTCCCAGCCGGTGGTGGGCGTGTTGTGGTCGGCCGTGGCGACCACCGAGCTCACGCGCCACACCTTTCGGCCCGCCTGTCGCAAGCCTTCATACGCCTGCGGGCTGGTGACTTCGTGCACCAGATGACGGTCGATGTAGAGCACGGACGTGCCGTCGTCTTCGGTGTGGACGACGTGTTCGTCCCAGATCTTGTCGTAGAGCGTGCGTCCCATGGCGGTTCCGTTGGTGATCGCTGGCAGCGATTCTGAAAACAGGAGAGCTCTTGATTTTACGGGCTCCGGAATGAAAAACGCCCGCCGCACCAAAGGTGCCGCGGGCGCTGCGTTCAATGCAACCGGATCAGCGGGTTTCCAGCGGCTTGATGTCGCGACGTGGCGAGCCGGTGAACAGCTGGCGCGGACGGCCGATCTTGTACTCCGGGTCACCGATCATCTCGTTGAGCTGGGCAATCCAGCCGACCGTGCGGGCCAGCGCGAAGATGCCGGTGAACAGGTTGACGGGGATGCCGATGGCACGTTGAACGATGCCCGAGTAAAAGTCCACGTTGGGATAGAGCTTGCGCGACACAAAATACTCGTCTTCCAATGCGATCTTCTCCAGTTCCTTGGCGAGCTTGAAGAGGGGGTCGTTTTCCAGACCCAGCTCCTGCAGCACCTCGTTGCAGGTTTCCTGCATGAGCTTGGCGCGGGGATCGTAGTTCTTGTAGACGCGGTGACCGAAGCCCATGAGCTTGACGCCGGAGTTCTTGTCCTTGACCTTCTCCATGAACTCGCCGACCTTGGACACGCCACCCTGGCGCTGGATGTCTTCCAGCATGTTCAGGCAGGCTTCGTTGGCGCCGCCGTGGGCAGGGCCCCACAGACAGGCCACGCCAGCGGCAATCGCTGCAAACGGGTTGGTGCCGGATGAGCCGCACAGGCGCACGGTGGACGTGGACGCGTTTTGCTCGTGGTCGGCGTGCAGGATGAAGATGCGGTCCAGCGCGCGCTCGAGCACGGGATTGACCACGTACTCTTCGCAAGGCGTGCCGAACATCATCCGCAGGAAGTTGCCCGAGTAGCTCAGGTCGTTCTTCGGATACATGTAGGGCTGACCGATGCCGTACTTGTACGACATGGCCACGAGCGTGGGCATCTTGGCGATCAGGCGGATGGCCGCGATCTCCCGGTGCTTGGGGTTCGTGATGTCCGTGCTGTCGTGGTAGAAGGCCGACAGGCCGCCGACCAGGCCCGTGAGCACGGCCATGGGGTGGGCATCACGGCGGAAGCCGCGCAGGAAGAACTGCATCTGCTCGTTGACCATGGTGTGGTTGATCACGAGCTTGTGGAAGGCCTTGCGCTCTGCGTCGTTGGGCAATTCGCCATTGAGCAGCAGGTGGCAGGTGTCGAGGTAGTCGCACTGCGTGGCGAGCTGCTCGATCGGGTAGCCGCGGTACAGCAGCTCACCCTTGTCGCCGTCGATGTAGGTGATGGCCGACTGGCAGGACGCCGTGGACAAAAAGCCCGGGTCGTAGGTGAACATGCCGGTCTGTGCGTACAGCTTGCGGATGTCGATCACGTCCGGACCGACGCTGCCGGCGTACACCGGCAGGTCCACGCTGGGGCTGCCGTTGGAAAACGACAGGGTGGCTTTGTTGTCAACGAGTTTCATGCGGTTTCCTTCTTGTGGGAATGGCTTAAGCGGATTGCCGGGTTGCCCGAAGCATGCCCAGCACACGGGTGACATCGTCACGGGCCAGATCGTCCTGGGGTGCCTTGCGGCCGAGCAACAGATCCAGCAGATCGTTGTCGGAGAGGTCCATCAGCAGTCCCAGGGCATCGGCTTGACGAACCGTCAAGCCAGATTCGTACCGAGCGAAGAATCGCTCGATGAACAGGTCGTTTTCGAGCAACCCACGCCGGCAACGCCACCGCAGCTTGCTCAGGGCGCGCTCGTCCAGCAGGGCGTCCGGCACAGCGTCGGTGGGTGGGGCGGGTTGGGTCTCGGTGTTCATGCCTGTGGGTGCGTGCGCTCAAACAGAGCGCATCACCATCATTTCCTTGATCTTGCCGATGGCCTTGGTGGGATTCAGGCCCTTGGGGCAGACGTCCACGCAGTTCATGATGGTGTGGCAGCGGAACAGGCGGTAGGGGTCTTCGAGGTTGTCCAGACGCTCGGCCGTGCCCTGGTCGCGGCTGTCGGCGATGAAGCGGTAGGCCTGCAGCAGGCCGGCGGGGCCGACGAACTTGTCGGGGTTCCACCAGAAACTGGGGCAGCTGGTGGAGCAGCTCGCGCACAGGATGCACTCGTACAGGCCATTGAGCTCGTCGCGCTCCTCGGGGCTCTGCAGTCGTTCCTTCTCAGGCGGCACCGTGTCGTTGATCAAATAGGGCTTGATGCTGTTGTACTGCTTGAAGAACAGCGTCATGTCCACGATCAGGTCGCGCACCACGGGCAGGCCGGGCAGGGGTTTGAGCGTGATCACACCGGGCAGTGTGTTCATGTTGGTCAGGCAGGCCAGACCGTTCTTGCCGTTGATGTTCATCGCGTCCGAACCGCACACGCCTTCGCGGCAGGAGCGGCGGAACGAAATGGAGGGGTCCACCGCCTTGAGCTTCATCAGCGCGTCGAGCAGCATGCGCTCGTGGCCGTCGAGTTCGACCTCGATGGTCTGCATGTAGGGCTTGGCGTCCTTTTCGGGGTCGTAGCGGTAGATCTTGAATGTGCGTTTGGCCATGTGTTTGCTCCGGTGCGTGGGTGCTTAGAAGGTGCGGACCTTGGGCGGGACGGACTCGACCGTCAGCGGCTTCAGGTTCACGGCCTTGTAGGTCAGGCTGTTGTCGGCGCTGTGCCAGAGCGTGTGCTTCATCCACTCGGCGTCGTTGCGGCCCAGCGGGAACTGCGCGTCGTCGGCGGGGCGCTCGTAGTCGTTGACCGTGTGCGCGCCACGGCATTCGTGGCGGGCCGCGGCCGAGGTCATGGTGGCCTGGGCGCATTCGATCAGGTTTTCCACTTCCAGCGCTTCGATGCGTGCGGTGTTGAAGACCTTGGATTTGTCTTTCAGCGCGATGTTGTTCACACGGGCGCGCATGGCGTTGATCTTGGCCACGCCTTCGTCCATGCTGGCCTGGGTGCGGAACACGCCGGCGTGTTGCTGCATCGCGGCGCGCAGGTCGTTGGCCACGTCTTGCGCGTACTCGCCGCCGGTGGTGTTGTCCAGCCGGGCCAGGCGCGCCAGGGTCTTGTCGGCGGCGTCCGACGGCAATGGTTTGTGCACCTTGTTCTTGTCGTTGAACTGCACGATGTGGTTGCCGGCCGCGCGACCAAACACCAGCAGGTCCAGCAGCGAGTTGGTGCCCAGGCGGTTGGCGCCGTGCACGCTCACGCAGGAGCATTCGCCCACGGCGTAGAGGCCGTTGACCACGGCTTGACCGCCGTTGCCGTCGGGGGTGACGACCTGGCCGTTGATGTTGGTCGGGATGCCGCCCATCTGGTAGTGGATGGTGGGTACCACGGGAATCGGTTCGCGCGTAATGTCCACGTTGGCGAAGTTCACACCGATTTCATACACCGAAGGCAGGCGCTTGTGAATGGTTTCAGCGCCCAGGTGGTCGAGCTTGAGCAGCACGTAGTCCTTGTTGGGACCGCAGCCACGGCCTTCCTTGATCTCCTGGTCCATGCAGCGCGAAACGAAGTCGCGCGGGGCCAGGTCTTTCAAGGTGGGCGCATAGCGCTCCATGAAACGTTCGCCTTCGCTGTTGAGCAGGATGGCGCCTTCGCCGCGGCAGCCTTCGGTCAGCAGCACGCCGGCACCGGCCACGCCGGTGGGGTGGAACTGCCAGAACTCCATGTCTTCCAGCGGAATGCCGGCGCGTGCCGCCATGCCCAGGCCGTCACCGGTGTTGATGAAGGCGTTGGTGGAGGCTGCGAAGATGCGGCCCGCGCCGCCGGTGGCCAGCAACGTGGTCTTGGCTTCCAGCACGTAGGTCTCACCGGTTTCCATCTCCAGCGCGGTCACGCCGAGCACGTCGCCGCTGGCGTCGCGGATCAGGTCCAGCGCCATCCATTCGACGAAGAACGTGGTGCGGGCCTGCACGTTCTGCTGGTACAGCGTGTGCAGCATGGCATGACCGGTGCGGTCGGCCGCGGCGCAGGCGCGCTGCACCGGCTTTTCGCCGTAGTTGGCGGTGTGTCCGCCGAAGGGGCGCTGGTAAATCGTGCCGTCCGGGTTGCGGTCAAACGGCATGCCGAAGTGCTCCAGCTCGTACACGACCTTGGGCGCTTCGCGGCACATGAACTCGATCGCATCCTGGTCGCCGAGCCAGTCGGAGCCCTTGATGGTGTCGTAGAAATGGTAGTGCCAGTTGTCCTCGTTCATGTTGCCGAGCGAGGCGCCGATGCCGCCCTGCGCGGCCACCGTGTGCGAACGCGTCGGGAACACCTTGGAGAGCACGGCCACCTTGAGGCCGGCGCGCGCGAGTTGCAGTGAGGCGCGCATGCCGGACCCGCCGGCACCGACGATGACAACGTCAAACTGACGCTTGGGAAGATTTGCGGTTGCGGTCATTGTTTCAGAGCCTCCAGAGAACTTGAACGGCCCAGCCCAGACAGGACAGGAGCCAAACCATGGTGAAAACGTGCAGCACCAAGCGGATGCCCGCCGGCTTGACGTAGTCCATCCAGATGTCGCGCATGCCGACCCACACGTGGTAGGTCAGGGCGAGGAAGACGGCAAAGGTCAGGGCCTTCATCCACTGGGCCGAGAAGATGCCGGCCCAGCTCGTGTAGCCGATGGGGCCTTTGGAAAACAGCACCTGCGCCAGCAGGATCAGGGTGAACAGCGCCATGATGGCGGCGGTGATGCGCTGGGCGAGCCAGTCGCGCAGACCGTAGTGGGCGCCGGTGACGACGCGTTTGGAACCGTAGTTGACAGACATATCCAATTTCCTAATCAGTTGGGGTCAGAGCTGAAGATCTGACCCGCAAATCAATACAACCCGAACAGCTTGGCGCCAAGCAGAACGGTCAGGCCGATGCTCAGAACCAGCGTGACAATGGCGGACGACTTGCCGAATTCCTTGCTCACGGCATGGCGTGCGTCCATGTAGAGGTGGCGAACACCGGCAATCAGGTGGTGCAGGTAAGCCCAGATCAGGGCCAGCACCACCAACTTGAAGAACCATCCCGGCACGAACCCCAGGCCCAGTGCGAAGGTTCCGCTGAAGCGTTCAAAGGAGATTTCGGAAGACACCGAGGTGTCGAACAGCCAGACGATCAGGGGCAACAGGATGAACATCAGGCCACCGCTGGCGCGGTGCAGGATCGAGACCCAGCCTGCAGGGGGCAGGCGGTACGTGGTCAGATCCTTGAATGCGTTGATGTTGCGGAACTCGGGCCGCTTCTTGGTCAACTCGGTCATGGTGGGGACTTTCTAGCGCAGGGGAGATGCGGGTGAGGGATGTCGGTGGTGTAACGCGTTGGTAACTCCAGCCACCGTGCGTCAAATTCTATTGCAACGCACCAATCGCGAGACTGACACCGGATGCAGGCGCAGGGCTATCAAGGCCATAGCAGTGGGGTCTCAGCTCAGTTCGTTGCGGTAGTGACGGGTATCGGTGCGGTAGAGGCCGCGTCTCAATTCCATCGGGGTGTCGTTGTAGGTGAAGGCCAGACGTTCGACGCTGAGCAGGGGAGAGCCTTCGGTCACGTCCAGCAGGTTGGCCGCTTCGCTGTCGGCCGCCACCGCCTTGATTTTCTCGACCGCACGCACCATGCGCACACCAAACTGCGTTTCAAACAAGGCGTACATCGGGCCTTTGTCGTCCGCCAGGGTCTCCAGAGTCAGGCCCTTGAAGGGCACGCCGGGCAGCCAGATCTCTTCAAGGATGGCGGGCACCTGTGAGAAGGTGAGCACGCGCTTGACCTGCAACACCGGGTCGCCGGTGCGCAAGGCGAGCTGGCGCGCCACCTCGGCGGGTGCGCGGAGGCGGCGGCATTCGATGATGCGGCGCTCGGCCGTCCCCTGGTCTTCCAGCGAACCGGTGTCGGGCAGCAGGCGCAAGAAGCGGTACTGGATGTTCTGCTCTGAGTGCGTGGCCACGAATGTGCCCTTGCCCTGACGGCGGACCAGCAGGTTGTCGGTGGCGAGTTCGTCGATGGCCTTGCGCACCGTGCCCTGGCTGACCTTGAAGCGTGCGGCCAGATCGAATTCGCTCGGGATCATGTCGCCGGGTTTCCACTCGCTGGCCTGCAGGCTGCGCAGGATCAGTGTCTTGATTTGCTGGTAGAGCGGGCTGAAGGCGGGTGCGCTGTGCTCAGCGGCGCCAGCGTCGGCCGCTGCGCGGCCGTCGCTCACAGACGCTTCGGGGAGGTTGGGGGGGGTCGTTGCCATGTTGTGAGGTGCGTCCGCAGACGGCGCACAAGGCTCGAATCATATCTTATATAAGACATAAGACAAATTGACGTATCAGGGTTTGCGAGGGTACACTTCCGGGCTGACCTGGACCCGCCAGGGGCGTGCTTCAGGCCCGCTTCTGCCGCCTTTGTCTCGGGGTGTTCGCTCCCCAACCCCATCCCCTTCCTCTCGTCTCACTCTGGAGTTCTCACCATGCAAAAGAAGCCCGTTCGTGTTGCTGTCACCGGCGCCGCAGGCCAGATCGGTTACGCCCTGCTGTTTCGCATCGCTTCCGGCGAAATGCTCGGCAAAGACCAGCCCGTGATCCTGCAACTGCTGGAGATCCCGGACGAGAAGGCCCAGAAGGCGCTCAAGGGCGTGATGATGGAAATCGACGATTGCGCGTTCCCGCTGCTGGCCGGGATGGAAGCCCACAGCGACCCGATGACCGCCTTCAAGGACACCGACTACGCCCTGCTGGTCGGTTCGCGTCCCCGCGGCCCCGGCATGGAGCGCGCCGAGCTGCTCGCCATCAACGGTGCCATCTTCACCGCCCAGGGCAAGGCCCTCAACGCCGTGGCTTCGCGGAACGTCAAGGTGCTGGTGGTCGGCAACCCCGCCAACACCAACGCCTACATTGCGATGAAGAGCGCACCCGACCTGAAGCCGGGCAACTTCACCGCCATGCTGCGCCTGGACCACAACCGCGCCGCCTCGCAGATCGCTGCCAAGACCGGCAAGCCGGTGGCCAGCATCAAGAAACTGGCTGTTTGGGGCAACCACTCGCCCACCATGTACGCCGACTACCGCTTCGCCACCATCGACGGCGCTTCGGTCAAGGACATGATCAACGACCAGGTCTGGAACAAGGACGTGTTCCTGCCGACCGTGGGCAAGCGTGGCGCGGCCATCATCGAGGCGCGCGGCCTGTCTTCTGCTGCTTCTGCGGCCAATGCCGCCATCGACCACATGCGCGACTGGGCGCTGGGCACCAAGGGCGAGTGGGTCACCATGGGCATCCCGTCGCAAGGCTGGTACGGCATTCCGAAAGACATGATGTTCGGCTTCCCCGTCACCTGCGAAAACGGCGAATACAAGGTCGTTGAAGGCCTGGAGATCGACGCTTTCTCGCAGGAATGCATCAACAAGACCCTGGCCGAGCTGCAGGGTGAACAAGACGGCGTGAAGCACCTGCTGTAACCCGCTGGTCACCGCGCCTTGGCCTCCATGCATCCGAGACACATCCTGCTGGGTGCTCAGGCCGGCGCGTTCGCGCTGCCGGTCTGCGACCACTACAGCGGTGTGGAAGCACGGATGAAGAAAAGCCTGGCGCTGCAGGCCGAGATGCTTGAAGAGTTCGGCACCTGCGTGTTCGACGTGACGCTCGATTGCGAAGACGGCGCGCCGGTGGGCGGGGAGGCGGAGCACGCCTTGCTCGTCACCGAACTGGCGCTGGCCGCAGCGCCCGATGCGCGGGTGGCGGTTCGCGTGCACCCGGTGAACCACCCGGCGTTCAACGCCGACGTGGCCACCATTGCCGGCCGCGCGGGCCATCGCCTCACGCACCTGATGGTGCCCAAGGTGGAGTCGGTGGCCGACGTGCAGCGTGCTGCCGACGCACTCGACGCAGCGGATGCCACGTCACTGCCGCTGCACGTGCTCATCGAGTCGCCCGCCGCCGTGCACCGTGCCTTCGACATCGCCGCCCACCCGCGCGTGCAGAGCCTGAGCTTTGGCCTGATGGATTTTGTCTCGGCGCACGGTGGGGCCATTCCCGCCGATGCCATGAGTGTGACGGGCCAGTTCCGCCATCCGCTGGTGCTGCGCGCCAAGCTGGCCATTGCGTCGGCCTGCCACGCACACGGCAAGGTGCCTTCGCACTGCGTGGTCACCGAGTTCAAGGACCTGGCCGCGTTGCAGAACGCAGCGCACCAGGCCGCCCGGGCGCTCGGCTACACCCGCATGTGGAGCATCCACCCCGACCAGATCCGCCCCATCCTGGCCGCGTTTGCACCTTCGGAGCGCGAGGTCGACACCGCCTCCGCCCTGATCGAACACGCGGTGACCGCGAATTGGGCGCCGGTGCAGTTTGAAGGTCGCCTGCACGACCGCGCCAGCTACCGCTACTACTGGCAGGTGCTGGAACGCGCGCACCACACCGGCCTGCCGCTGCCCGACGCCATGCGGCCGTATTTCAACGAGCCTCTCAAGGCGCGGCATTGAGCTTGCTTGCCCCGACCTCATCTGCGATCGCAATTGTTTTCTGACCCCCACGAACATTCCTTCCCACTGGAGAACGCCATGTCCAACACCTTCCTCACCGACTACCGCGCCCACACCGCCGAACGCGCGGCCCTGGGCATTCCACCGCTGCCGCTGGATGCGAAGCAGGTCGCCGACCTGATCGAACTGGTGAAAGCACCGCCCGCGGGGGAAGACGCGTTCCTGATGGATCTGCTCACGCACCGCGTGCCGCCCGGCGTGGACGACGCCGCCAAGGTCAAGGCCAGCTTCCTGGCCGCTGTGGCGCACGGCGACATCGCCGTGCCGCTGGTTTCCAAGGCCAAGGCCACCGAGCTGCTGGGCACCATGGTGGGCGGCTACAACGTGCACCCGCTGATCGACCTGCTCGACCAGGCCGATGTGGCCGCGGTGGCGGCCGAAGGCCTGAAGAAGACGCTGCTGATGTTCGACTTCTTCAACGACGTGGCCGCCAAGGCCAAGGCCGGCAACGCCAAGGCCAAGGAAGTGATCGAGAGCTGGGCCAACGCCGAGTGGTTCACCACCCGCCCCGAAGTGCCGAAGTCGATCACCGTGACGGTGTTCAAGGTGCCCGGCGAGACCAACACCGACGACCTGTCCCCCGCGCCCGACGCCTGGAGCCGCCCCGACATCCCGCTGCATTACCTGGCCATGCTGAAGAACACGCGCGATGGCGCGGCCTTCAAGCCCGAAGAAGACGGCAAGCGCGGCCCGATGCAGTTCATTGAAGACCTCAAGAAAAAGGGCCACCTGGTGGCCTACGTGGGCGACGTGGTGGGCACCGGCTCCAGCCGCAAGTCGGCCACCAACTCGGTGATCTGGGCCACCGGCCAGGACATTCCCTTCGTGCCCAACAAGCGTTTCGGCGGCGTCACGCTGGGCGGCAAGATCGCGCCCATCTTCTTCAACACGCAGGAAGACTCGGGCTCGCTGCCGATCGAAGTGGACGTGTCCAAGCTGGAGATGGGTGACGTCGTCGACGTGATGCCCTACGACGGCAAGATCGTTCGCAACGGCGAGACCGTGGTGGAGTTCAAGCTCAAGAGCGACGTGCTGTTCGACGAAGTGCGCGCCGGCGGCCGCATCAACCTGATCATCGGCCGCTCGCTCACCGCCAAGGCGCGCGAGTTCCTGGGCCTGCCCGCATCCACGCTGTTCCGCTTGCCAACCACCCCCGTGGCCACCAAGGCCGGTTTCACGCTGGCGCAGAAGATGGTGGGCCGCGCGGTCGGTTTGCCCGAAGGCCAGGGCGTGCGCCCCGGCACCTACTGCGAGCCGCGCATGACCACCGTGGGCAGCCAGGACACCACCGGCCCCATGACGCGCGACGAACTGAAAGACCTGGCCTGCCTGGGTTTCAGTGCCGATCTGGTGATGCAGAGCTTCTGTCACACGGCGGCCTACCCCAAACCCGTGGACGTGAAGACGCATCGCGAACTGCCGGCCTTCATCAGCAACCGCGGCGGCGTGGCCCTGCGTCCGGGCGACGGCGTGATCCACAGCTGGCTCAACCGCCTGTTGCTGCCCGACACCGTCGGCACCGGTGGTGACTCGCACACCCGTTTCCCCATCGGCATCAGCTTCCCCGCCGGCTCCGGCCTGGTGGCGTTCGGTGCGGCCACCGGCGTGATGCCGCTGGACATGCCCGAATCCGTGCTGGTGCGCTTCAAGGGCCAGATGCAGCCCGGCATCACGCTGCGCGACCTGGTGCACGCCATTCCGCTGTACGCCATTCGCGCCGGTCTGCTGACCGTGGCCAAGGCGGGCAAGAAGAACGTGTTCTCCGGCCGCATCCTGGAAATCGAAGGTCTGCCGGATCTGAAAGTGGAGCAGGCGTTTGAACTCTCCGACGCCTCGGCCGAACGCTCGGCCGCCGGTTGCACCGTGAAGCTCAACCCCGAGCCGATCAAGGAGTACCTCACCAGCAACGTGGTGCTGATGAAAAACATGATCGCCGACGGTTACGCCGACGCCCGCACGCTGGCGCGCCGCATCGAGAAGGTCGAAGCCTGGCTGGCCAACCCCAGCCTGCTCGAAGCCGACAAGGACGCCGAGTACGCCGCTGTGATCGAGATCGACCTCGCCGACCTCAAAGAGCCGGTGCTGTGCTGCCCGAACGATCCGGACGACGCCAAACTCCTGAGCGAGGTCGCCGGCGCCAAGATCGACGAGGTGTTCATCGGTTCGTGCATGACCAACATCGGCCACTTCCGCGCGGCGTCCAAGCTGCTCGAAGGCAAGCGCGACATCCCGGTGAAGCTGTGGATCGCGCCGCCCACCAAGATGGACGCGGCCGAGCTGACCAAGGAAGGCCACTACGGCGTGTTCGGCACCGCCGGTGCGCGCACCGAAATGCCGGGCTGCTCGCTGTGCATGGGCAACCAGGCGCAGGTGCGCGAAGGTGCCACCGTGGTTTCAACCTCCACGCGCAACTTCCCCAACCGCCTGGGCAAGAACACCAACGTGTACCTGGCCTCGGCCGAGCTGGCGGCCATTGCGTCCAAGCTGGGTCGCATCCCGACCGTGGCCGAGTACCAGGCCGACATGGGTGTGATCAACAAGGACGGCAGCCAGATCTACAAGTACCTGAACTTCGACCAGATTTCGGAGTACGCCGACGCGGCCAAAGGTGTCACCGCCTGAGCCGCCGTCCCTACTTGAAGAAGCGGCCTGCGGGCCGCTTTTTTTTGGCCTGCAGCCGGAACCGCGGCTCGTCGCGTTCAGTCGATAGACTCAAAGCCACATGACCCTGCCGCTCTACAGCCTCGTCCTCTTGCCCTTCGTGGGCAGCCTCGTCGCCGCCTTGCTGCCCTCGAACGCCCGGAACACCGAGTCCACGCTGGCCGGTGCGATTGCGCTGTTCTGTGCGGTTCAGGCCGCGCTGATGTTCCCCGAAATGACCGCCGGTGGGGTGGTGCGCGAAGAGATCGTGTGGTTGCCCTCGCTGGGGTTGAACCTCGTGTTCCGCATGGACGGTTTCGCCTGGATGTTCTCCATGCTGGTGCTGGGCATTGGCGCGCTGGTGGTGCTTTACGCGCGTTACTACATGTCGCCCACCGACCCGGTGCCGCGCTTCTTCTCGCTGCTGCTGGCCTTCATGGGTTCCATGAGCGGTGTGGTGCTCTCGGGCAACCTGATCCAGCTGGTGCTGTTCTGGGAGCTCACCAGCCTGTTCTCGTTTCTGCTGATCGGGTACTGGCACCACCGCAGCGACGCGCGGCGCGGCGCGCGCATGGCGCTCACCGTCACCGGCACCGGCGGGCTGTGCCTGCTGGCCGGCGTGCTCGTGCTGGGGCACATCGTGGGCAGTTACGACCTTGACGTGGTGCTGCGCGCGGGCGACGTGATCCGCGCCCACCCGCTCTACGGCACGGCGCTGGTGCTGATCCTGCTGGGCGCCCTCACCAAGAGCGCGCAGTTCCCGTTTCACTTCTGGCTGCCGCACGCCATGGCCGCGCCCACCCCGGTGTCGGCTTACCTGCACTCGGCCACCATGGTGAAGGCGGGGGTGTTTCTGCTGGCGCGGCTCTGGCCGGTGCTGGCGGGCACCGACGAATGGTTCTGGCTCGTGACCGGCGCGGGTCTCATCACCCTGCTCATCGGGGGTTTTGTGGCCATTTTCCAGAAAGACCTCAAGAGCCTGCTCGCCTACTCGACCATTTCCCACCTGGGCCTCATCACCACGCTGCTTGGCCTCAACAGCCCGCTGGCCGCGGTGGCGGCGGTGTTCCACATCATCAACCACGCCACCTTCAAGGCCTCGTTGTTCATGGCCGTGGGCATCATCGACCACGAGACCGGCACGCGCGACATGCGCCGCTTGAGTGGCCTCTGGCGCTACATGCCCATCACCGCCACGCTCACGATGGTGGCGGGGGCGGCCATGGCGGGCGTGCCGCTGCTCAACGGTTTCATCTCCAAGGAGATGTTCTTCACCGAAGCCGTGTTCGTGAACGCGGCGCCCTGGTTCGACACCCTGCTGCCCTTGGCCGCGGTGGTGGCCGGGGCCTTCAGCGTGGCGTATTCGCTGCGTTTCACCGTCAACGTGTTCTTCGGCCCCGACACCTGCCACGCGCTGCCGCGCACGCCGCACGAGCCGCCGCACTGGATGCGGGTACCGGTCGAGCTGCTGGTGCTGGCCTGCCTGCTCGTGGGCGTGCTGCCGCAGTGGTCCATCCAGGACATCCTGTCCACCGCCGCCACGCCGGTGGTGGGCGGGCAGCTGCCCGACTTCGATCTCGCGGTGTGGCACGGTTTCAACGTGCCGCTGGCGATGAGTTTCGTGGCACTGATTGGCGGCATCGGGCTCTTTGCCCTGCTGCGCCAACCGCTGCAGACCGGTCGCATCCAACGCACCCCGGTGCTCAGCTGGGTGAGCGGCCAACGCGTGTTTGAAGGCCTGCTGGCGTTCATCACGGGCCTCAGCCGCCAGTTGCAGCGCTGGCTGGGCACGCGGCGCCTGCAGGCCCAGTTGCTCTTGCTGGTGCTGGTCACGTTGCTGGCGGCGTATGTGGCTTTGCGCGGGGCGGGTGCGTCGACCTGGCTCGCGGGTGAGCGCAAGGTGCTGCCGTTCTCGCCGATGTTCGCGCTGCTCTGGCTGGTGGGCATCGGCAGCGCCATCGGTGCCACCTGGCAGGCCAAGTACCACCGGCTCACCGCGCTGGCGCTCATGAGCGTGGCGGGGCTGGTCACGGTGGTCACCTTTGCGTGGTTCTCCGCGCCCGACCTGGCCCTGACCCAGCTCTCGGTGGAGGCGGTGACCACGGTGCTGATCCTGCTCGGCCTGCGCTGGTTGCCCAAACGCTCCGAAGCGGTGGACCGTCGCCTGCCGCTGCGCACCCGCCTGCGCACGAGTGCCCGGCGCGGGCGTGATCTGGTGGTGGCGTTGACCGCCGGTGGCGGCATGGCCGCGTTGTCCTACGCCGCCATGACGCGCGACTTTCCTCAAAGCATCTCCACCTTCTTTCTGGAGCGCTCAGTGCCCGAGGGCGGCGGCACCAACGTGGTCAACGTGATGCTGGTGGACTTTCGCGGCTTCGACACGCTGGGCGAGATCGCCGTGCTGGGCATCGTGGCGCTCACGGTGTATGCGCTGCTGCGCCGCTTCAGGCCCGCGCCCGAGAGCATGGACCTGCCGCCGCAGCAGCGGGCCCTGCCCACCGACCTGGCGACCGATCTCGTGAACGCACAGACCGCCGCCGACACCGCCCACGGCTACCTGCTGGTGCCCGCGGTGCTGGTGCGCCTGCTGCTGCCGATCGCGGCGGTGATCGGCGTGTATCTCTTCATGCGCGGACACAACGAACCCGGTGGCGGCTTCGTGGCCGGGCTGGTGCTTTCCACCGCTTTCATCCTGCAGTACATCGTCTCGGGCACGCAGTGGGTCGAGGCCAACATCAACCTGCGCCCGGTGCGCTGGATCGCCATGGGCCTGCTGATGGCCACCTTCACCGGCCTGGGGGCGCTCTTCTTTGGTTACCCCTTCCTCACCACGCACACCGCCCACCTCGATCTGCCGCTGCTCGGCGAGATCCACGTGGCCAGTGCGCTGTTCTACGACATCGGCGTCTTCACCCTGGTGGTGGGCGCCACACTGCTCATCCTCACGGCGCTGGGCCACCAGTCGGTGCGCGGCCACCGCCGCGTGAGCACCGACGCCCGGGGTGCCGGCGGACAACAACGGGGAGATACCTGATGGAAATCGTGCTGGCCTTGGCCATTGGTGTGCTCACCACCTGCGGCGTGTGGCTCATGCTGCGCCCCCGCACCTACCAGGTGATCATGGGCCTGGCGTTGCTGGGCTACGGCGTGAACCTGTTCATCTTCAGCATGGGCCGGCTCTCGGTGGACAGCGAGCCCATCATGGTGGCGGGCTTTCCGCCCACCTTCGAGTTCTACGACGACCCCATGCCGCAGGCCCTGGTGCTCACCGCCATCGTCATCGGCTTTGCCATGACCGCACTGTTCCTGGTGGTCATGCTGGCCCAGCGCGGCTTCTCAGGCAACGACCATGTGGACGGCCGGGAGGACGCTGAATGAGGGAGCTGGCCCAGGCCCTGATGCCGCACCTGATGGTCGCACCCGTGCTGCTGCCGCTGCTGGCGGCCTGCCTGCTCATGCTGGTGAGCGAACGGCGCCACCGCACCAAGGCCACGCTGGGCCTGCTGGCCACCGCCGCCAACCTGGTGGTGGCCGTGCTGCTGGTGTTCTGGGTCAAGGCCGAAGACGAACCGAGCGCCTTCGGCATCTACCTGCCGTCGAACTGGGACGTGCCCTACGGCATCGCGCTGGTGCTCGACCGGCTCTCGGCCCTGATGCTGGTGATGACCGCGCTGGTCGCGCTCATGGCTTTGCTGTTCTCGCTGGCGCGCTGGCACAAGGCGGGCGCGCATTTCCACCCGCTGTTCCAGATCCAGATCATGGGTTTGAACGGCGCCTTCCTCACCGGCGACCTGTTCAACCTCTTCGTGTTCTTCGAGGTCATGCTCGCCGCGTCTTATGGTCTGCTGCTGCACGGCTCGGGCCCGGCCCGCGTGAAGGCCGGCCTGCACTACATCGCCATCAACCTGGCAGCGTCCTCCCTGTTCCTCGTGGGCGCCGCACTCATCTACGGCATCTCCGGCACGCTCAACATGGCCGACCTCGCGGCGCGTTTGCCCGAAGTGGCGGACGCCGATCGCGCCTTGCTGCACGCGGGCTGCGCGATCCTGGGCGTGGCGTTTCTGGCCAAGGCGGCCATGTGGCCGCTGAACTTCTGGCTCGTGCCGGCGTACGCGAGTGCCAGCGCGCCCTCGGCCGCGGTGTTTGCGCTGCTCACCAAGGTCGGTGTGTATGTGCTGCTGCGCTTGTCCACGCTGCTGTTCTCCGACGGCGCAGGCGACTCGGCCGGCTTCGGGGGTGCGTGGCTGCTGTGGGGCGGCCTGGCCACGCTGGCCCTGGGCGCCATCGGCATGATGTCGGCGCAGCGCCCGGCGCGTTTGGCCGGGTTCGCGGTCATCGTTTCTTCGGGCACGCTCATGGCGGTGTTCGGGCTGGCACGGCCCGAGGTCACCGCCGGCGCGCTGTACTACCTGCCGGTGTCGACCTTCGCGGTGGCGGCGTTTTTCCTGCTCACCGAACTCATGGACCGCTCGCGGCAATCGGAGGGCATGCGCCAGCAGGCGCCCGAAGACGAGGAAGACCACCTGCCTTTTTCCATGGCCGAGCTGGAGTTGTCGCAAGGCACCAACCTCGACGAGGACGAGGTGCCGCTGGTGGGCCGCGCCATTCCCGCCGCCACCGCGCTGCTGGGCCTGGCCTTCATCGCGTGCACGCTGCTCCTGGCGGGTCTGCCCCCGTTCTCCGGTTTCATCGGCAAATTCGCCATGCTCTCCAGTCTGCTGGAGGCGCCCGGTGGCACGGTGACGCCGGTGAGTTGGCTGCTCATGGGCGCCATCATCACCTCGGGTCTGCTGGCCTTGCTGGCGCTGACTCGAACCGGCATGCGTTTCTTCTGGACACCGGTGGACCGCCCGTCCCCGGTGTTGCGCGTGGTGGAGTACTTGCCGATCGCCTTGCTGATCGGGCTGTGCGTGCTGTTCACCGTGCGCGCCGAAGCGGTGATGCGCTACACCCGCGCCACCGCCGCCGCGCTGTACGAACCCCGCCTTTACATCGACGCCGTGATGGGTGCCCGGCCCTTGCCCACGCCCACCAACGCCGACCGCCTGGGCGTGCCCGTGCCGGGAGGCGTGAGGTGATGCGCCGCCTGTTCCCTTCGCCCTTGCTGTCGCTGGCGCTGGTGGCGCTGTGGCTGTTGCTCAACAACTCGCTCGGTCTGGGCCAATGGTTGATGGCGCTGTTGCTGGGCTGGCTGGTGCCCTGGCTCACGCATTCGCTGCGGCCCACGCCCGTGCGCTTCAGCCACCCGTGGGTGGCGCTGCGCCTGTTTTTCCAGGTCGGGCGCGACGTGCTGGTGTGGAACTGGCGTGTGCTCAAGGGCACGGTGGCACCTGCGGACAAGGTGCCGCAAGGCGGCTTTGTGGTCGTGCCGCTGGACCTGCGCGACCCCAACGGGCTGGCCGTGCTGGCCGCCATCATGTGTGTGATTCCCGGCACCATCTGGTCCGAGCTCGCGCTGGACCGCAGCGCCCTGCTGGTCCACATGTTCGACATGGACGACGCGCAGGCCGAGATCGACCTGATCAAACAACGCTACGAGCGGCCGCTGATGGAGATCTTCGAATGACCCCGCTGCTGTTCGGTGCGATCGTGTTCGCGCAGGCCTGTTTTGCGCTGTCCATGGGCCTGGCGCTGGTGCGCCTCTTGCGCGGCCCGTCAGCGCAGGACCGGGTGCTGGCCATGGACCTCATCTGCACCCTGGCCATGCTCATGATGATGGTGCTGGCCATCCGCTACCGCAGCTCGATGTACTTCGAGGCTGCGCTGCTGATCGCCGTGTTCGGCTTCATCGGCTCGGCCGCCATGGCCAAGTTCCTGTTGCGCGGCGAGGTGATCGAATGAGCGGCAACCTGGCCTGGTGGATCGAGATCCCGGTGGCGCTGCTGCTGGTGCTCAGCGGCCTGTTTGCGCTGGCTGCGGGGGTGGGCGTGGTGCGTTTCCAGAGCTTCTTCCAGCGCATGCACCCGCCCGCGCTGGCTTACAGCTTCGCCGCCTGGTGCGTCACGCTGGCGAGCATCGTCTACTTCTCGGCACAGGACGACAAGCTCGCGTTGCGCAGCTGGTTGATCATCGTGTTCCTGTCGCTCACCGTGCCGGTGACCACCATCCTGCTGGCGCGCACCGAGCTGTTTCGCCGCCGCACAGCCAGCGGGGGCCGTGGCGAGATTCCGCCCACGCTGAACCACGAATCCGCGGCGCCGGCGCCGGCGCCCGCGGACGACGCTCGCTGATCAGGCGCTGACGGCATCCAGCAAACCGCGCAGCACGGCAGCGCTGGCATCGTCTGCCGGAAAAAACGTTTCCATCGCGAGCTCCTGCAAGGTGATGTCCACCGGCGAGCCGAACACGGTGGTGGTGCTCACCAGCTGCAGCACACCGTGCGGGGTGTGGAACTGGAACGGCATCAGCACCCCGGGGTGTTCGCCCGGCAGCTCCACCGCGGCCGCCCCCGGTGCATCGGCCGATGCTTCCGGATAGGCCTTGAGCTCTTCGAGCAGGGCGACCAGCACCGCGTCGCCGGTGGCCCGGATCTGCTGGCGCAGCCGCTCGAACAGGTGCTCACGCCACTGCCGCAGGTTGGCGATGCGCGGCGCCAGACCCTGCGGGTGCAGGCTCAGGCGCAACACGTTCACCGTGCCCTGCAGCAGCGCGGGCGCGGCACCGGCCAAGAGCAAGGGCACCAGGCGGTTGTGCATCACCAGGTTCCAGTGTCGGTCCATGGCCAGCGCCGGCCAGGGTTCGTGGCAGTCCAGGATGCGCTGCACGGCCGCGCGCGCCGAGGCCATGCCGGGGTCGTCCAGCGGCCGCGCGTGGTACATGGGTGCGAAGCCCGCGGCCACCAGCCAGGCGTTGCGCTCGCGCAGCGGCACGTCGAGCCGTTCCACCAGGCGCAGCACCATCTCGCGGCTCGGGCTGGCGCGGCCGGTTTCCACGCAGCTCAGGTGCCGCGTGGAGACCTCGGCCACGTGGGCGAGGTCCATCTGGCTGTAGCGCCGGCGCTGGCGCCAGTGGCGCAGGTGTTCGCCAAACGAGGTGGGTGGGGCGCTGCGTTGGGGGAGGGCAGAAGTGTCCATGGAGCGCATGTTAGGGCGGGTGGGGTGGGGCTTCCATGACCTGCGAGGTCATCGACCATCTGCGCGCCTCCACCCAGGATGAAGGCCTCTTCCATCCTTCAAGGAGTGCTTCATGTCCCTCACCGCTCAACTTTCATCGCTCACCACCCTGCGCCGCGTGCTCGCGTTCGACGCCGTGTCGGGTGCCGGCACCGGGGTGCTGCACCTGTGGCTGGCGCCCGTGCTGGCCTCAAGGCTGGGCCTGCCCGAGGCGCTGCTGCAGGCCTCGGGTGTGGCGATCTTTGCGTTTGTGCTGCTGGCCGGCTGGCTGGCGCTGCAGGCCTTGCCACCACGCGGTCCCTTGACGGTGATCGTGCTGCTCAACGTGGCGTGGGCGCTGGGCTGCGTGGGGCTGGCGTTCGGTGTTTCCGCCGCTCCCACGGCGCTGGGCGTGGCGTACCTCGTGGTGCAGGCGGTCGCGGTCCTGGTGCTGGCCGAGCTGGAATGGATGGGCTTGCGTGGACTGACCCGCACAGATCGGCAGCCGCTGGCGGCTTGATCGGTTGAGCCCAAAAAAAGCGGCCCGAAGGCCGCCTTTCTCATGTCCGCAGACCGGGAGCGATCAGCGCGTGCCGGTCACTTCCACGTCAACGCGGCGATCGGGCTGCAGGCAGGCCACGAGGGCGGTGGTGCGGGTGTTGCCCTTGCAGTCACCTGCCTTCGTCACCGGCTGGGTTTCACCCTTGCCAACGGCCGAGATCTTCGAGCTGTCCAGGCGACCGTTGGTCACGAGGTAGTTCTTGACGGCCATGGCGCGCTCTTCCGACAGCTTCTGGTTGTAAGCGTCCGAACCGAGGCGGTCGGTGTGGCCTTCAACGACCACGGTCTGGTAGTTGGCGGTGGACAGGTCACGGGCGAACTTGTCGAGTTCGGCGCGGCCTTCGGGCTTCACGGCAGAAGCGTCAAAGCCGAACAGCGACTCGGCCGACATGCTCACGCGCTGGGGCATCGGAGCCGGTGCGGGCATCGGTGCTGGCGCAGGAGCCTGCACCATCGGTGCGGGCGCTGGTGCCGGTGCCACGTAAGGCGCTGGGGCAGCGGCCACGTAGGCGGGCTGCGCTGCTGCGCGGTTGAACGGGAACACCAGACCCACGGTCACGGTGTCGACGTTGGTGCGGCCGGTGGTGGCGGTCTTGACCCGGTAGCGTTCGATTTCAGCGCGCAGCCACATCGAGCGGCTCAGTTCGTACTGAACGCCCAGACCGAACTTGACGTCGGTGTCGCTGTCCTTGCTGGTCGTCAGACCCGCAGTGGCGGCGCCGGCGCCGGAGAAGTTGCTCTGGGTGCGGCCATAGGCAGCGCCCACGCGGCCCAGCACCGAGAAGCGCTCGGTGATCGGCAGCGTGCCGACCAGGTCGAGGTTCAGGCCGTGGCGGCGGGTGCTGTTGTTGAACGCGCCTGCTGCGGTGTTGGACGAGAAGCTGCTCTTGCCCAGATCGAAGTAGCCGCCTTCCAGCGCGATGTTGCGGTTGAACTGGTAGCCACCGAAGAGCTTGTAAGCGGTGTCTTTTTCGTCGCTGCTGAAGCCGCTGGCCGGACCGTTGGCGCCCAGCAGGCTGTTGGCAACGCCGGGCTCGTCCACCTTGGCGCGGGCTTCACCAGCGGACACGCCGCCGTAGAAGAAACCAGGTTCCTGGTATGGGGTCGACGACTGGGCCGATGCCGACATGGCGGCAACGGAAAGGATGGCGAGTGTCAGTGCGCTGAAGGCGTGACGGGATTTCATGGTGGACTTTCAAGAGGCTTGGAACTTCGTTTGCACGAAGGGATTTCAGCAACGTGAGCACACCGTTGAAAGGCAGGCGTCTCGTTGTCAGACCCGTTTGTAGTTGCCCACCTGGGCAGGGTCTGTGCGCTCGCAGACACAGTGGGTGCAGGGTTGTTTTGCGGACACAGATGCGTTGTGTGTTCGCACATGCGCTGCAACGGGTGTGGGCTACCGAACAGATGGTTTGTTCGATGGCCACTAGTCTCCAACCACACCGATGAGGTCCATGCGCCGAGCATGAGTTTTGTCGGTCGGACCGTGCAACCTGCGCAACCGCTCAAGCCACGGTCACTGACTCCTCAAGGAACATCCCATGAAAAAAGCACTTCTGCTGATCGCCGTTGCATCCACCTTCGTTCTGGCCGCTTGCGACCGTGAACCCGTCATCGTGAACGCACCGGCCTCCACCGTCCCAGGACCTGCAGGTCCTGCGGGCGCCACCGGCACGACCGGCTCCATGGGCTCCACCGGTTCCACCGGCTCGACGGGCTCCACCGGTGCCACCGGCTCCACGGGTTACACCGGCAGCACCGGTGCATCCGGCGGTACGGGCGCCACTGGTGCAACGGGTGACACCGGCGCGACCGGCAGCACGGGCGCCACAGGCGACACCGGCAAGACCGGCAGCGGCACCGTGATCGTGGTGCCACCCGCAGAACCTGCCAAGTAATCGGCATCTGTTCAACACAAGGAAAAGATCATGAGTATCGGAACCATTCTGTTGATCGTGTTGGTCTTGCTGCTGCTGGGTGTGATCCCCAGCTGGAACCACAGCCGCAGCTGGGGCTATGGCCCCAGTGGTGTGCTGGGCGTCATCCTGATCATCGTGGTGGTGTTGCTGCTGACCGGCAGGCTATGACACCCCGCAGTCCCCACAGAGGGTGACTGCCTTGATGGAAAAGCCCCCGCAGGTTCACCTGCGGGGGCTTTTTGCTGGGGGGTCGTGAAAGTCATTGCTGACAGCGCGGACTCCAGTGCTGCTGACAGAATGGTCTCGACCGCTATCGGTACCGCTGTCGCTATCCATTGGAGTTTTCATGGTCACACCCGCCCGCTTTGCGCATCCGTTTGCCAACACCGTCAAAACCTTCAAGACCGCCTCGGGAAAAAGTGGACGCCTGTATTCGTTGCCGGCGCTCGCCAAACAGTTTCCCGACATCAAGCGCTTGCCGGTGTCGCTGCGCATCGTGCTGGAGAGCGTGCTGCGCCACTGCGACGGCGAACGTGTGATGCCCGAACACGTGGCCCAGCTCGCGCAATGGAAACCCAACGGCGAGCGCACGCAGGAGATCCCGTTCACCGTGGCGCGCGTGGTGCTGCAGGACTTCACCGGCGTGCCGCTGCTGGCCGACCTGGCCGCCATGCGCAGCGTGGCCGAGCGCCTGGGCAAGGACCCGAAAAAGATCGAGCCGCTGGTGCCGGTGGACCTGGTGGTGGACCACTCGGTGATGGTGGACCACTACGGCACCAAGAGCGCACTCGACCTCAACATGAAGCTCGAATTCCAGCGCAACAACGAACGCTACCAGTTCATGAAGTGGGGCATGCAGGCCTTCGACACCTTTGGTGTGGTGCCCCCGGGTTTCGGCATCGTGCACCAGGTGAACCTGGAGTACCTGGCGCGCGGCGTGCACATGAAGGGCGGCCTGTACTACCCCGACACGCTCGTGGGCACCGACAGCCACACGACCATGATCAACGGCATCGGTGTGGTGGGCTGGGGTGTGGGCGGCATCGAGGCCGAGGCCGCCATGCTCGGGCAGCCGGTGTATTTCCTCATGCCCGATGTGGTGGGCTTCGAGCTCACCGGGCGTCTGCGCGAAGGCGTGACCGCCACCGACCTGGTGCTCACCGTCACCGAGATCCTGCGACAGCACAAGGTGGTGGGCAAGTTCGTCGAGTTCTTCGGCGAAGGCACAGCATCGCTCGCGCTGCCCGACCGCGCCACCATCGCCAACATGGCGCCCGAGTACGGCGCCACCATGGGCTTCTTCCCGGTGGACAACAAGACGCTCGATTACTTCCGCGGCACCGGCCGCAGCAAGGCCGAGATCGAGGCCTTCGAAGCCTACTTCCGCGCGCAGGGCATCTTTGGCGTGCCGGGTGCGCCTGGCGCCTCGATCAAGGCCGGCGAGATCGATTACTCGCAAGTGGTCACGCTGGACCTGGGTCAAGTCACGCCCAGCCTGGCCGGTCCCAAGCGCCCGCAAGACCGGATCGAGCTGGGCCACGTCGCGCGCCAGTTCGCCGAACTCTTCAGCAAGCCCAACGCGCAGAACGGCTTCAACCGGCCCGCGGCCTTGCTGCACACGCGCCACCAGCCGCACACCGGCGACGAAGTGGACACGGTAGCACCGGACAAGCCCCGACCCACGCCGCCGGGCGCGCCGCGTTTTGTGGCCGAGATGGAGGCCAACAAACCCGCGGTGCTCACTGCCGAAGCCGCACCACCGACGCCGAGCAAAGGCAGCAAGCTGAGCATCGGCAACGGCGACGTGCTGATCGCCGCCATCACCAGCTGCACCAACACCTCCAACCCCGGCGTGCTGCTGGCCGCCGGTCTGCTGGCCAAGAAGGCGGTGGAGGCGGGTCTCAAGGTCAAGCCCCACATCAAGACGTCCCTGGCGCCCGGCTCGCGCATCGTCACCGAATACCTCACCCAGACCGGCCTGCTGCCCTACCTGGAAAAGCTGGGCTTCGCGCTCGCGGGCTACGGCTGCACCACCTGCATCGGCAACGCGGGCGACCTCACGCCCGAGCTCAACGAAGTGATCACCAGCAACGACCTGATCTGTGCGGCCGTGCTGTCGGGCAACCGCAACTTCGAGGCGCGCATCCATCCCAACCTGAAGGCCAATTTCCTGGCCAGCCCGCCGCTGGTGGTGGCGTATGCGATCGCCGGCAACGTGATGGTCGATCTCATGACCGAGCCGTTGGGCAAAGGCAAGGGCGGCAAGCCGGTGTACCTGGGCGACATCTGGCCCACCAGCGACGAGATCTACGACCTGATGAAATTCGCCATGAACGGGCGTGCCTACCGCGAGAACTACGCCCGTGTGAAGGCCGAACCCGGCAAGCTGTGGGAGCGCATCCAGGGCGTGAGCGGCAACACCTACACCTGGCCCACCAGCTCCTACATCGCCGAGCCACCGTTCTTTGAAGCGTTCGAGCTGGCCTTGCCCGCCGCCACCGAGCCGCCCGCGGTGCGGGGTGCGCGCGTCATGGCGCTGTTCGGCGACTCCATCACCACCGACCACATCTCGCCCGCCGGCAACATCGCCGAGAACTCGCCGGCCGGCCAGTGGCTGCTGGCGCGCGGTGTGCTCAAGGCCGACTTCAACAGCTACGGCGCGCGCCGGGGCCACCACGACGTGATGATGCGCGGCACCTTTGCCAACGTGCGCATCAAGAACCTCATGCTCGAGGCCGGTGCCGATGGTTCGCGCGAGGAGGGCGGCTGGACGATCTATCAGCAGGAGGGCGTGGGCCACGGGCAGAAGATGAGCATTTTCGACGCCGCCATGCGCTACCAGGCCGCGAGCATTCCCACCGTCATCTTTGCCGGCGAGGAATACGGCACCGGCTCCAGCCGCGACTGGGCCGCCAAAGGCACGCAGTTGCTGGGCATCAAGGCCGTGGTGGCGCGCAGCTTCGAGCGCATCCACCGTTCCAACCTGGTGGGCATGGGCGTGTTGCCGCTGCAGTTCAAGGCGGGGGATTCCTGGGAAACCCTGGGCTTGCGCGGCGATGAAACCATCGATGTGCTGCCGCATCCCGAACTCACGCCCCAAAGTGATGCGCAACTGGTGATCACGCGCCCCGACGGGGCGCGCAAGACCGTCACGGTGACCCTGCGCATCGACACACCGGTGGAGGTGAACTATTACCGCGAGGGTGGAATCCTCCCCTACGTGCTCAGGCAATTGTTGAGCGCTTGAGCCGGATGCCGCAAAACGGCATGATGTGTTTTCCGCCGCACCAGGAGCCGCCATGCGAAAGCCTGCCTTGTACAGCCCCTCTCACCGAGCCGGGCCGCCGAAGGCAGACGCGCGTGCCCTTCCCGCGGACGAGGTGGCTGCGGTGCCCGAGCCCGCGGGGCCCATGCGCCGGTTTCGTCTGGCCAGCGCGCGTGCCGCGTCCAGTCCTCGCGTGATGTGGTCGGCCATGGCGCTGATCGCAGTGCTGCTGGTCGCCAGCGTCTGGCACGGCGGCGTGAACGGTCCCAAGGTACTCACGCAGAAAGACATCGACGCGGCCGTGCTGCGCACCCTCACCACCCAGAACCTGCCCTCGCGCGCGGCCCGCGCGGCCGAAAAGATCCGGCCGGCGGTGGTGCGGGTCGTGTCCTACGGCAGGAACGGTGAAGGCAAGGACGTGGAGCAGGGCGTTGGCACCGGTGTGGTGATCACCGACAAAGGCATCATCCTGACCAACCTGCACGTCGTGCAGACGGCCCTGAGCATCAAGGTGGTGTACGCCGATGGCGCCGAGTCGCCGGCCACCGTGACCGGCGCGCAGCCGCAGAACGACCTGGCCGTGTTGCAGGCGCAGATCATTCCGGACGACCTCATCGCCGCCACCATGCGCTCCACCAACGACCTCGTGCCCGGCGAAGACGTGGTGGCGGTGGGTTTTCCGTTCGGCATCGGGCCGTCGGTGTCGTCCGGGGTCATCTCGGGCTTTGACCGCGCTTTCAAGTCGCCCGAGGGCGTGCAGGAAATCGGCAACCTGATCCAGTTCGACGCGGCGGCCAACCCCGGCAACTCGGGCGGTCCGCTGGTCACCATGGACGGCGAGGTCATCGGCATCGTCACCGGCATCCTCAATCCGACCAGCCACCGCACCTTTGTCGGCATCGGTTTTGCAGTGCCCATCGAGAGTGCTGCGTCCGCCGCCGGTTTGCCGCCCTTCTGAAATTTTTTTCATCGTCACAGGAGCTTCCATGGACCAGAACGCCGCCCCCGACACCGCCCAGCTCATGGAGCAGATCCTCTACGAAGTGAAACGGGTGGTGGTCGGTCAGGACCGGTTTCTGGAGCGCGTGATGGTGGCCATGCTGGCGCAGGGCCACTTGCTGGTGGAAGGCGTGCCGGGACTGGCCAAGACGCTCACCGTGAAGACCCTGGCCAATGTGGTGCAGGGCCAGTTCAAGCGCATCCAGTTCACGCCCGATCTGGTGCCCGCCGACCTCGTGGGCACCCGCATCTACAACCAGAAAACCGGTGACTTCAGCACCTCGCTGGGCCCGGTGTTCGCCAACCTGTTGCTGGCCGACGAGATCAACCGCGCGCCGGCCAAGGTGCAGAGCGCGCTGCTGGAGGTCATGCAGGAGCGCCAGGTGACCATCGCCGGCGAGTCGCACAAGGTGCCCAGCCCGTTCCTGGTGATGGCCACGCAGAACCCGATCGAGACCGAAGGCACCTACCCGCTGCCCGAGGCGCAGGTCGACCGCTTCATGATGAAGGTGATGGTGGACTACCCCACCGACGAAGAAGAGTACGTGATCGTCGAACGCGTCACCGGCCCGGCCGTGCAGGTGAATGCCGTGGCGACCACGGACCAGCTCGCGGTGCTGCAGGCGCAGTGCCGGCAGGTCTATGTGGACCCCTCGCTGGTGCAGTACGCGGTGAAGCTGGTGTCGGCCACGCGCACGCCCGAGAAGCATGGCCTCAAGGACCTCGCGCGTTTCATCACGTTTGGTGCCAGCCCGCGCGCCACCATCGGTCTGGTGGAAGGTGCGCGCGCGCTGGCCATGCTGCGGGGTCGCAGCTACGCGCTGCCCGAAGACATGATCGATCTGGTGCCCGACGTGCTGCGCCACCGCGTGGTGCTGTCGTACGAGGGCTTGTCCGAGGGCTTGGACTCCGACGCCTTGATCGCGAAGATCATGAAACAGATCGCGCCACCGGCCCGCCCGCTGGAACACGAGAAGCGCGCCGCCTGAACGCGGGCCCACACCATGTTCTTCAAACGCCTGTTCGGATCCGACCGTGGCGCTGCCGATGCGCCGGCCAAGGCCGCAGGCATCGCGCTGGCCACGCCGGTCACGCAGCGCGCCGACGCTCTGCTGCGCCGGCTCGAATGGACCGTGCTGCGCAAGCTCGACGGCCTCCTGCAGGGCGACTACAAAACCCTGATGCGCGGCTCGGGCCTGGACCTGGCCGACCTGCGCGAATACCAGCTGCACGACGACGTGCGCCACATCGACTGGAACGTGACCGCGCGCCTGCAGCAGCCGCATGTGCGTGTGTTCACCGAAGACCGCGAGATGGCTGCGTGGTTCCTGCTCGACCTCAGCCCCTCGGTGGACTTTGGGTCCGGCAACCAGCGCAAGAGCCAGGTGCTGCTCGACTTCACCGCCGTGCTGGCGCGCCTGATCGGCCGCCACGGCAACCGCGTGGGCGCGGTGCTCTACGGCTCGCGTGGTCAACCGGTGGTGGACGCGGTGCTGCCCGCGCGTGGCGGCCGCACGCAGGTGCTGCGCCTGATGCAGATGGTGTTGCAGCCGCCGAAGAAAGACGCGAGCGTCAAGGACGGTGTGACGCAACTCTCCGACCTGCTCAAGGCCGCCGTGTTCACCGTGCGCCAGCGCGCCACCGTGTTCGTGGTGTCCGACTTCATCAGCGAGCCCGGCTGGGAAAAGCCGCTCGGCGAACTGGCGCGCCGCCACGACGTGGTCGCCGTGCGCCTGCTCGACCCGCTGGAGCTCGATCTGCCCGACCTCGGGCTGATCCCGATCCGCGATGCCGAGACCGGCGAGCAGCTGATGGTGGACACGCACGACGCCGGCTTCCGGCAACGTTTTGCGCGCATCGCCGCGCAGCGCGAGGCACAACTGCGCGAGGGCCTGGCGCGTGCCGGCGTCGACACGCTCGAACTCTCCACCGACGACGATCTGGCCGAAGCGGTGGTGCGCTTCATTGACTTGCGCAAGCGCCGCCTGCGTGCCGGGAAACACGCGCAGGTCGGTCGCAGCATGCCGTCCCAAATGTCCAGCCGCGACCGCAGCAGCTTCGGCATGCCCCGTGAAGGAACACGCCCATGAACATCCCCGTCACCTTCCTCTGGCCACAGCTGCTCTGGTTGCTGCTGGCCTTGCCGTTGCTCGTGTTGCTCTATGTGTGGTTGTTGCGCCGGCGCAAGCAGGCGGCGGTGCGTTTTGCCAGCCTGGCCATCGTGCGCGAAGCCATGGGCAGGGGCCCGGGCTGGCGCCGCCATGTGCCGCCGGTGCTGTTGTTGCTGGCCATCGCCACCATGCTGCTGGCCTCGGCGCGGCCCATGGCCAGCATCGTGTTGCCGTCGCAAGAGCAGACCATCATCCTGGCCATGGATGTGTCGGGCAGCATGCGCGCCGAAGATGTCCAACCGAACCGGCTCGTGGCGTCGCAGAACGCCGCCAAGGCCTTCCTGGCCGAGCTGCCGCGCCACGTGAAGGTGGGCATCGTCGCCTTTGCCGGTTCGGCCCAGGTGGTGCAGCCCGTCACGCTCAGCCGCGAAGACCTCGTCACGGCGATCGACAAGTTCCAGCTGCAGCGCGCCACCGCCATCGGCAGCGCCATCGTGGTCTCGCTCTCCGAGCTGTTCCCGGGCCAGGGTTTCGACATCGGCGCCATGACCTACAACCGCAACAGCGATCCGTTCGCACCCCAGGGGCGCGCCATCGACCAGCCCAAGACCGAGCCCAAGGCCTTTGTGCCGGTGGCCCCCGGTTCCTACGGCTCGGCCGCCATCATCCTGCTCACCGACGGCCAGCGCACCACCGGCGTGGACACGGCCGAGGCCGCCAAGATGGCGGCCGACCGGGGTGTTCGCGTGTACACCGTGGGCGTGGGCACGGTCGACGGTGAGGTGATCGGATTCGAGGGCTGGTCCATGCGCGTGCGCCTGGACGAAGACAGCCTGAAGGAAGTGGCGCGCACCACCCAGGCCGAGTACTTCTACGCCGGCACCGCCGACAACCTGAAGAAGGTCTACGAGACGCTGAGCACCCGCCTGACGGTGGAGAAAAAGGAAACCGAAATCGCCGGTCTGCTGGCGTTGGTGGCGTCCATCCTGGCGCTTTTTTCGGCGGGGCTCTCGGTGTTGTGGTTCAACCGGATTCTGTGAGTGCGCCGCCGGTCGGCACCGGCACAATCTCCGCATGAACCAACAAGTGATCGTCGCCGGTGGCGGCATCGGCGGCCTGGCCAGCGCCTTGGCCCTGGCTCGCCAGGGCGTGTCGACCGTGCTGCTGGAGCAGGCGGCCGCGTTTGGGGAGGTGGGAGCCGGTTTGCAGCTCGGGCCCAACGCCACGCGGGTCCTCGCCGATTGGGGTCTGGGCCGTGCGCTGGAGGGCTGTGCCGCGTTTCCGGAGGCGCTGAGGGTGCGCGATGCGCACCGCGGTACCGATCTCGGGCAGTTGCGCCTGGGCGCCATGGCCCTGGCGCGTTACGGCCAGCCTTACGCCACCCTGCACCGGGCCGACCTGCACGCGTTGTTGCGCGAGGCGGTGCAGCGGCAGGGGCTCACCGCATGGTGTCTGAACTCGCGGCTGGCTTCGTTTGCCGAAACACCGGATGGCGTGAGCGCCACGCTCGATGACGGCAGCGCGTTGAGTGGTGACGCCTTGTTGGGCTGCGACGGTTTGTGGAGCCGCGTGCGCTCGCAGTTGCTCGGCGCGCAAAACGTGCGCGCCAGTGGTCACCTCGCATATCGCGGCCTGGTGCGCACCGCCGATCTGCCCGCTGCGCTGCGGGGCAACGTGGTCACGGCCTGGCTCGGGCCGCGCATGCACGTGGTGCACTACCCCGTGCGTGGTGGCGAGTGGATGAACGTGGTGGCGGTGGTGCACGGTGTGCTGGGTGAAGGCCACGGGGGTGAGCGCGGCTCGGACCCGCAGGACTGGACCCATGAAGCCCGGGCCGCCGATCTCCAGCGGGCGATCGGCCCGGCCTGCGCCGATCTGCAGGCCATGATCGAAGCCGTGCCGGGCTGGACCTTGTGGGCCCTGAACGACCGCCCAGCCATGGCGGGCGCTCACGAGCACGCACAGGGTCGGGTGGCGCTGCTGGGTGATGCGGCGCACCCGCTGCGTCCCTACTTGGCGCAGGGCGCGGCCATGGCCATGGAAGACGCGTGGACGCTGGGCCGCGTGGTGGAATTCGCGCAAAAGAAGGGCGACTGGCCGCACCTGCTGGCCGTGGTGGCCCAGACGCGCTGGCAGCGCAACGCGCAGGTGCAACAGCATTCGCAACGCAACGGCCGCATCTTCCACGCCACCGGTCTGGTGCGCTGGGGGCGCGACACCGCCATGCGCCTGCGGGGCGAACGCCTGCTGGACAACCCGTGGCTCTACAACGGTCCGCCCGAGCCCGAGCGGCCTCCCGTGCCCTCACCCCGCGCCAGGCGGGCCGCGTGAGCGCTCTGGCCACGCACAGCGGCCGGCGCCGCATGTTGGTCGCTGCCGTGGGTCTGGTGGCCGCCGGGTGGTTGCCGACCGCGCAAGCGCAGAGCGCGTGGCCTCGCCGTGCCGTGAAGATCGTGGTGGGGTTTCCGGGTGGGTCGTCGCCCGACCTGTTGGCGCGCCTGCTGGCCGAGCCGCTCGCGCAGGCCTTGGGGCAGCCGGTGGTCGTTGAAAACAGGGTCGGCGCCGGCGGCAACATCGCAGCGGCCCAGGTGTCGCGCGCCACCGACGACCACACGATCGGGCTGATGATCAACGGAAACTGACCACCGCGAAGATCCTCAACCCCGACATCCCTTACGACCCGCTGCAGGACCTCACGCCGGTGTCCTTGATCGCGGTGGCCCCGCTCGTGCTCTGTGCACCCGCCGGGAGTCCGGTGGGCGCAGCGTTCTTCGCAGCGGCCAGGCAGTCGGGCACGCTGTGGAACCACGGCACGCCGGGCGTGGGCACGGTGGCCCACCTCGGCATGGAGCTGCTCAAAGCGCGAGCCGACATCGCACCTGTGCATGTGCCGTATCCCGGCAACCCACAGGTGATCACCGCCCTGCTGGGCAACCAGATCCAGATGGCGTTGCTGCCGCCCGGCTTGGCGATGGCACAGGTCCGCGCAGGCCGGCTCAACGCCATCGGCGTCACCTCCGCCGGGCGCAGCAGCGTCGTGCCCGAGTTGCCCAGCCTGTCCGAGGTGGGTGTGCCGAACCTGCAGCTGGAGATCTGGAATGCGGTGGCGGCGCCCAACAGCCTGCCCAAGGCACACGTGAACCGCCTGGCCACGCTGCTGGGCGAGATCGTGCGGCGCGATCACATCCGCCAGAAGATCCTGGCGCAAGGCTGGCAGGTGGTGGGCACCTCGTCCGAAGGACTGCGCCGCCGCATCGCGATCGACACGGCCGCCATGAGCGATGTCATCCGCCGACACCACATCCGTCCCTGACCGACGGTCCGACCACCCCCGAGGGTGACCACACGGCCGATCCTGGCTGGGTGTGTGCATTTGTAAATCCGTCCGCAGAAACGTAGTTCTTTCCGCCGGCTGAGCTAGCAAGCGGTATAAAAACGTCAAATAAATCACACGTTAGTTGTAAATAACTGACGATCAGGTGACCCATAAAGGTTCATTGCCATAACGGTTTGACGACTTCGGGAGGGGGTGACATGCATCGTTCACAGGGTTTGCCGCGCGGGTTGCGGCCAGTGCTTCGGGGATGAATCCATGGCCAACGTGCTGGCGATGCATTCGGTCTGCAGTTCGATTGCGACCTTCCTGAACAACACCTACCCGGCCTCCACCAACGGCATGGCGATGCCGGCTTGCGATTTCGCGGTGTTGTCGTCCCAAGAGATGTCCACCGGACCCACCGACGGCAACCGCGTCAGCCTCTATCTCTACCGCGCCACGGTCAACGAGCACAGCCGCCAACAGCGGCCGTCGCGCGCACCGGCCGCACAGCCCGCCCCTCTGCACCTGGACCTGCACATCCTGCTGTCGGCCTGGGGTGCGACCGCGCTGGAGGAACACACCACGATGGCTTGGGCCATGCGGCAGTTGCACCTGCACCCGCTGCTCGACGCCTCGTCGCTCACGCCCGAACCAGCCTGGGACGCCGACGAGGTGATCCAGATCGTGCCCGCCGAGCTCTCCACCGAAGACATCATGCGCATCTGGGACGCGCTGGAGCCTTCGTACCGGCTGTCGGCGTCCTACATCGCGCGCACCGTGCGGCTGGACCCCGACGAGCTGCCCGAATCGGTGCCGGTGGTCGCCAGCCGCTACACCTACAGCGCGGGGCTGGCCTCATGACGCTGTGGTTCAACGCCCGGGAAGTCGAGCGCGCCGAACGCCGTGTGCTCGGTGCCCTGCGCTGTGTGGACGCCACCACCGGCGCGCCACTGGACCGTCCGCTGCGGGTGCAGGCGCCCGAGGGAGCCCGCATCGAGCGCAACCGCAGTGGCCTGCTGGTCATTCACGAGTGGCCACCGCTCGCGCTTCACATGGCTGCTTTCACCGCGGCGCCCGACGACGTGCCCGTGGGGTCGCTGACCCTGATGCTCACGGTCTCCGACCCGCTGGGCCACTACCTGCCGCGGCTGGTGCGGGTGAATCTGCCGCGCGACCCCGATCCGGCCCGCGCTGGCCAGGCCGACTCGCTGTTCCGCCCCATGAACGTTCCCATGTACCCCTCGGCCACGGGCCGCGTTGGTGCCAACTGGGCGTGCATCAGCGTGAGTGTGTTCGAGCAAGGCAGCGGCGATGCCCTGGGCGGCGTGCTGCTGCGCGTGGTGGCGGCCGGTGCGGTGCGCGCCATGGGCTTGTCCGACTGGCGTGGTGAAGCGCTGGTGCCGGTGGCCGGGGTGCCCGTGACCACCTGGTCCACCCAGCCTGGCGACGTGATCGTCACGCAGATCCCGGCCGAGCTGCAGGCCGTGGCCGACCCGGCGAGCGTGCTGCGCACACCGCAGGCCGAGGTGCAGTTCGGCCGGATGCCCCCTGTCCTGCCGCTGGTGGACCCGGCGGCCCTCGAAACAGCGCGCGCTGGCCTGCCGCAGGCCAGTGCGGTTGTCAGCCTGGCGGCCGGTCGACCGCTGCACGTGGCCCTCGGGATCGTTCTGCCCTGAGGGCCCCCGCGATGTTCCCACCCGCACTTCACAAGGAGAACCACCATGCCTGAATACCTCGCGCCAGGCGTTTACGTCGAGGAGACCAGCTTCCGCGCCAAGAGCATCGAAGGGGTGGGCACCAGCACCACCGCGTTTGTCGGACCCACCCGCAAGGGACCGTACCGGGTGGACAACGACACACCCGAATCGCCCGAACTGCTCACCAGCTACGGCGACTTCGAGCGCATCTACGGCGGCTTTGCCGACCTCTCGCTGGGCGCTGGTGTGCCCGGCACCAACTACCTGGCGCATGCGGTGCGGGCGTTCTTCAACGAAGGTGGCTCGCGGCTCTACGTCTCCCGTGTGGTGGGGGCCAGCCCGGCCGCAGCGGCGGCGCAGGTGATTGCTGGCACCGACGAAGGTGTGGGCTTCGTCGCGCGCTTTCCCGGTGCGGTGGGCAACGGTCGGCTGGTGGTGCGCGAGGCCACCACACCCGCGTCGGAAACCACGCTCAACAACGCGCCAGCCGGCAGCGTGGTGCGCGCCACGTTGGGTGGCAGCGCGACCTTGCTGGTGCGGGTGGGCAGCAGCTGGCGCCCGGCGGCCAATCTGGCGGCCGAGGCGGTGACGCAGACCAATGTGCTGGCCGGCACGCCGCAATTGCTCACGGTCTCGGTGCTCACGATCGACGGCGACGGCAACAGCCTGGGCTTTGAAGACATGGGGCTGACCAACACGCACCCGCGCTGGATCGGCCACGTGATGTCGGCCACACCGTCGCGGCGCAGCGACCACCTGCAAAACCTTTACGCCATCAGCGTGGGCGTCGGTGTGACGCCCGCCGAACTGCACGCGGGCCTGTTCAATGGCGCCGTCAACAATTCTGCTGGCCAGCCCGAACGCGTGTGGACGCTCACCGGCGGTGCCGACGGGGGCGAGCCCACCGCGACCGACTACGCCCTTGCCCTGTCTGAAATCGCGTCGCTCGAAGACGTGTCCATCGTCGCGGCACCCGGCAGCTCAACCTACGGCATGGACGACGAAGACAACCCGCAGGCCATCGCCAGCGCACTCATTGCGCACGCCGAAGGCCGCCGCGCCTACCGCATCGCCGTGCTCGACACCCCGCCCGAGCTGCTGCCCACCACCGCGCGCACCTACCGGGGTTTGTTCGACTCCAAATACGCCGCCATGTACTTCCCGTGGGTGGTGGTGAGCAACCCGCTGGCGCGCCCCGGCCGCGAAGACATTCCGAAAGAGATCGCGCTGCCGCCGTCGGGCTTCGTGAGCGGTATTTACGCGCGCAACGACGTGCAGCGCGGCGTGCACAAGGCGCCGGCCAACGAGGTGGTGCGCGGTGCGCTGCGCTTCGAGATCGACGTGAATTTTGCGCAGCAGGAGCTGCTCAACCCCGCCGGCGTGAACTGCCTTCGTTTCTTCAGTGGGCGCGGCAACCGCGTCTGGGGCGCGAGGCTGATCTCCAGCGACCCGGAGTGGAAATACGTCAGCGACCGGCGCTATTTCAACTACCTTGAAGCGTCGATCGACCGCAGCACGCAGTGGGCCGTGTTCGAGCCCAACGGCGAGCGCCTGTGGGCCAACATCCGCCAGACCATCGCCGACTTTCTCTACAACGAGTGGCGCAGCGGCGCACTGCTCGGCACCGCGCCCGACGAAGCCTTCTTCGTGCGCTGCGACCGCAGCACCATGACGCAGAACGACCTGGACAACGGTCGCCTCATCTGCCTGGTCGGCGTGGCCATCATCAAGCCGGCCGAGTTCGTGATCTTCCGCATCGGCCAGAAAACAGCCGATGCCCGCGAGTGAATGCCCGTTTCACACGATCCATCAGGAGCTGAACCATGGCCAACCGCACCACGCCCTACGGCGCCTTCAACTACCTCGTCAACTTCGACGGCGGCGAGGTCTTCGGCGGCTTCTCCGATGTCAGCGGCATCGGCACCGAAGTCACCGTGGCCGAGTACCGCAACGGCAACGACAAGGAGAACCACGTGCGCAAGGTCGCCGGCATCCACAAGGTGTCCGACGTGACCTTGAAGCGCGGCATCCTCAACAGCAAGACGCTGTTCGACTGGATCAGCCAGACCCGCACGCAGGGCCCGGCCGCGCAGCGCAACGTGACCATCACCCTGCTGGATGAGGCCCACACCCCCGTACAGACCTGGGTGCTGCGCGGCGTGATCCCGATGAAGTACACCGGGCCCACCCTGGCGGGCAAGGGTGGGGGCGACGTGGCGATGGAAGAAATCGCGCTCTCCGCAGAAGCCATGGAAATCACCGCCTGAAGCACGCCGGACGACCACCATGAGCCTCGTGTTCGAAACCGCCGCCCCCGCCCTGCGCACCGCGCCGGAGCGCGCCGACGTGGCGTGTTTCGTGGGCTTCGTGGCGCGGCGGCGCGATCAGCCCTTGCCCATGTCGGTGCGCCGCCAGCTCATCGACGCGGGCTGGGTCAACGGGCCGTGGCGCAAGGGAGCCGATGCCCTGGAGGCGCTGGACAACGTGCCGGTGGTGATCGACAGCTGGGCGCTTTTTGACCGGCTCTTTGCCTGGGACGAACGCCTGGTGGGTCGGGCGCCCGACGCGGTGAGCGGAGCGCCCGCCCAGTGCGCCACCTACCTGGGTGCGGCCGTGCGCAGCTTCTTCGCACGCGGCGGCCAGCGGGCGGTGGTGGTGCGCGTGGGCGACCCTTGGTCGTTTCTGGAATCGGCGTCCAACCGGGCGGCCAGGCGCCGCGCGCGGCTGAACCGGCTCATTCCCGGTTTCAGCGAACGCGACACGGTGGGTGAGGTGTTCGCGCCCATGGACCCGCGCAGCTGGCGCGGCATCGGGCATGTGGTGGGGCTGGCCGAGGCCAGCCTCCTGTGCCTGCCTGACCTGCCCGACGCGTGTTCGACCGAACCCCTGGCGCCACCGCTCACCGTGCCGCTGCAGCCACCCCTTGAGGGCTTTGTGACGTGCAGTCCCGACGAGCCAGCCCTGCCACGCGACGCCGGCCTGCGCGCCCTGCACGCACCCCGCCTGGACGGCCCGGGCTACGGACCCTGGCGCGTGGCGGTGGCCGGCGTGCGCGCTTTCCTGGCGCAGCACCAGCGTGAGATGTTGTTTGTCGGGGCGCTGCCTTTGCCACGCGAAGACGCGCGCCGGCCGCTGAGCGACGGCGGTGTGCACGCGCACGGCGACATGCTGGCGTTTCTGCGTCGCAGCGGTGTGCTGGAGGCCGAAGGCCGAGTGGACGCCAGCGGCCTGTCGATTGCGAGTGCCTTCGTGCAGCTGGGCTGGCCGTGGCTGGCCACGCGCGCAGCGCAAGACCTGCCCGAAGGCCTGGAGCCGCCCGATGGCGCGCTCGCCGGCCTGATCGCCCGCGGTGCGCTGGCGCGGGGCACCCATGCGAGTGTGGCCGGCGACACGTCCCTGCCTGCGCTGCGCGACCTGCAAAGCGCGGTGCCGCTGCCCGGCTGGGGTGCAGGCCCGCAGTCGCCCAGCGCACAACTGGCCGAGCGCGTGTGTCTCTTCACTCAGCAGGCCGGTGGCTGGGCCCTGCAGTCCGACGTGACCACCACGGTGGATGCGGCGTGGCGCAGCGGCGGTGTGAGCCGCCTCATGGCCACGCTGCTGCGCGCGGCCCGTCTGCGCGGCCAGAGCGTGCTGTTTGACGGCAACGGCCCCGAGACCTGGACCCGGCTGCAGCGCAGCCTGGAAGAACTGCTCAAGGGCTTCTGGCGCGGGGGTGCGCTGGCCGGTGCCACACCGGCCGAGGCGTTCAGCGTGCGCTGCGACCGCAGCACCATGACGCGGAAAGACATCGACAACGGGCGCCTGGTGACCGAGATCACCGTGTTGCCGGCACACAGCATCGAGCGCATCACCGTGGTGCTGGCGCTCACGGCGGCCGGCGCGAGCCACGCCCGTGTTCGGGAGGCGGCGTGATGGCCATCGGTGCCGATTTTTCTGCCAGCGCCTCGGCCCAGGTGTCGATCGGCGTCGGCACGGGGGCTGGTTCAGCCGCCGGCGCCAAAGCCTCGGCACCGCTCATTCCGTTTCGCTTTCAGGTGCGCTTTCGCCAGTCGGGCGCGGGGGCTGCGCAGGGCAACGAGGTCGACCTGTGCCAGGGCGCCTTTGCCGAATGCACCGGCCTGGAGGCCACCATGGAGCCCAAGGTGATCCGCAGCGGCGGCGTGAACCACCACGCGTTTCAGCGCGCCGGGCAAGTGACCCATGCCACCGTGATCCTCAAACGCGGCATGACCGACAACCGCCACCTCTGGAAGTGGTTTGCCATGGTCTCGGGTGGTGACTACGCCGCGCGCATGGACGTGGACATCGACATGCTCGACGGCGCGGGCACGAAGGTGATGACCTGGTCGCTGGCGCGCTGCCTGCCGGTGAAGTTCAAGGCCGCCGACCTCAACGCCCGCGCGACCGATGTGGCGGTCGAAGCGTTGCACTTGGTCCACGAAGGTCTCACCCTCGGTTTCCCCAAGGCCTGACCATGACCGAACGCACCGTGGCTGTGGCCGAGTTCAAGACGCTGAGTCCGGCGCCCGAGCAGGTGGTGAAGGTGCACTTCAACCCGGCTTCCCTGCAGTACACCGTGTCCAACACGCTCGGCCCCGCCGGCCAGGGCGCGGGCAGCCGCCAGTACGTGAGCGCCACCGTGGCCAAGCTCACCATGGACCTCGTGTTCGACACCACCGCCGGGAACCTCAGCGGCGAAGTCAAGGGTGGGGAAGACGTGCGCGGCACCACGGACAAGATGGCGCAGATGCTCAAGCCCTTCGGCGGCGAGAACGAGAAGACGCCGCCGCGTGTGGAATTCAGCTGGGGCGCCTACCGCTTCGTGGGCACGGTGGAACAGTACAAGGAAACGCTGGACCTGTTCTCGCACGACGGTGTGCCGCTGCGCGCGGGCATCAACCTCACGCTCGCCAGCGACGCACCCAATTTCGAGAGCGCGAGCGCGCCGCAATCGGCAGCGGATCGCGCGGGCGCCGCACCCATGGAAGTGCCCGGTGGGGCCGGCCCCTCGGGTGTGGCGGCGGCCGGCGGTGACCCGCGCGCCGCGCGTGCCGTGGCCAGCGCCAACGCCTCGGCCAGTTTGCGTTTCGGTGGCCGTGCGTCGCTGCTGTTGGACGCCAGCGTGTCGCTGGGCGCCCCGGCTGCTTTTGCGTCGGGCGCGCTGTCGCTCGGGGCCGGGGCGGGTGTGGGTATCGGTGCCACCGCCGGTGCTGCCTTTGCCGGCTTGCGCGTGGGCGCCGGCGCGGGTTCGAGCGCGTCGCTGCCCAACGCACAGGCCCTGTTGCCTGCGGCGCCGGTGAGCACAGGGGCCACCGGTTTTGCGCCGGGCGGCATGGCGCGCGGTGCAGGCGCCGGCAGCCTGGGCACGGACGTGGGGGCCGCTGCCGATTTGCAGGCCCGCATCGCCTTCGACTGAACCAAGCCGGGAGACCCACATGCCCATCACCTTTGAAGAAGTCACCGCCGAAGTGCCGGCCGATCGGCCCACACCAGCCGCTGCCCAGGCCAGCGAGGCTGCGTCGCCCGACGACCCGCGCGCCATCGATGCGGTGCAGCAGGCGCTGGACCTGCGCGCCGAGCGCACCTGGCGCCTGCACACCGACTGAGCACCGCGCCATGACCGAAACCGCCCTCAGCCGACAGGCCCTCTACAGCGCGCGCCCCACGCTGCGGCTGGCCGGGCAGGCCGATGTGCGGCTCTCCAACCTGCTGGTTGCGATGCGCATGGACGAGAGCGAGGGTGGCATGAGCCGGCTCGAACTGCGCCTGTCCAACCTCGTGGGCACCACGGCGGGTGGCACCGAGGCGGCTTTTGGGGCTGGTTCCGATCTGAAGCTCGGCGCTGAGCTCGCCGTGTACACCGGCGACGTGCAGGCCCCGGTGGAGGTGTTTCGCGGCAAGGTCAGCGCCATTGAACTGCTGTTCAGCATGGGTGGCGCACCCGAGATCACGGTGCTGGCCGAGGACGCGCTGCAGGCCGCGCGCATGGCGCGGCGCAGCAAGGTCTACACCGACATGTCACCGGCAGACGTGGTGCGCGAGGTGGCGGGTGCGCTCAACCTGAGTCCCACCGTCACCGGCCTCACCAGCCCGGTGGACACCTGGGCGCAGATCAACGAGAGCGACCTGTCCTTTCTGCGCCGCCTGCTGGCCCGGTTTGACGCCGATCTGCAGATCGTGGGCGATGCATTGCAGGTGGCGCCGCGCGGCGATGTGGCGCGGGGTGAGGTGGAGCTTGCGCTGTTTGGCCAGCTGGTGCGCGCCCGTGTGATCGCCGACCTGTCGCAACAGGTCACCGCCACCAGCGCGGCCGGCTGGAACCCGGTGGATGGCAGCGCGGTGAACTTTGAGGCCACGCAGATCACGCAGAGCGGGCCGGGCCGTGGGCGCAGCGGGCTGTCGTGGCTGGACGAAGCGTTGGGTGCGCGACAGGAACACATCGGTCACCTCGCGGTGAGCAGCGACGCGGAGGCCCGGGCCGTGGCCACCACGGCGCTGGACCAGCGCGCGCGCCGCTTCGTGCGCATCGAGGGTTTGAGCGAAGGCAACCCCGCCATCCGCGTGGGCACCACGGTGTCCATCACGGGCCTGTCGCCGCAGTTCGACAACCGCTATTTCGTGTGCGCCGCCTCGCACCTGTTCGACCAGACGGCGGGCTACCGCACCGAGTTCAGTGGCGAGTGCGCATACCTGGGAGAAGGCGCATGAAGCGCGATGGCCTGTTCGATCGCCCCTCTGCCTGGCTCCAGGCCGGTGCGTTGGCGCAGGTGGTCTCGCTCGATGACCCCGAGGGCCGCAACCGCGTGCAGGTGCGCCTGCTGGCGCACGACGGGGTGGGCGACCAGGACGCACCGCTGTGGGCGCGCGTGGTGGCGCCGTTCGCCGGCAACGACCGGGGCTTCTTTTTCCTGCCCGACGTGGACGACGAGGTGCTGGTGATCTTCATGAACGGCGATGCTCGCCACCCGCTGATCATCGGTGGCCTGTGGAACGGCAACTCGCCGTCGCCGGCCGATCTGGCCAACGGCCAGCACCGCACCAAACGCCTGAAGTCGAAGAACGGCGTGGCCATCACCATCCTCGACGAGGACGGCCAGGAAACGCTGAGGCTGGAGACCCCGGGCGGGCAGACCGTGACGCTGCAGGACGGCCCGGGCACCATCACGCTGGAAGACGCCAACGGCAACCGCGTGGTGATGGAAACGGCGGGCATCACGGTGCAGGCCGCGACCAAGGTGAAGGTGACGGCTGCGCAGGTGGAGGTGAGCGCGGGGATGGTCAAGGTGGACGCGGCCATCGCCGATTTCTCGGGCATCGTGAAGTGCGCCGTGCTGCAGACCAATGCCGTCATTTCCACCAGCTACACCCCGGGCGCCGGGAACGTGTGGTGACACCATGGCCCGAAGTCTGACACCGCAACTGCCCCACGACGTGGCCCTGGGCGCGCCGCGCGGTGTGGCCTCGGGCGGTGCGCCGCTGCTGCTGCAACGATCAGACGGTGACTTCATCGATGCCGTGCTCGACGAGATCACCAGCGCCGAAGGCCGCGCCAGGCTGCTGGCCACACGCGCCTCTGCGCGCACCCAGCGCCAGGTGCTCAAGCTGTTCCAGCCCATCCAGCGCCAGCACCACCTGGCCGTGCTCGAAGCCTGGTGCGACACGCCCGGCACACCACGTCTGGACCCGGCGCGGGTGGCGTCGGCCGGGCTGGTGGTGCGCCGGGTGCGCCGCGCCGGCAGCGCCACCGAAGAGGGCTGGATGCGCTCGCGTGGGCGCCTGCGCGGCTGGTTGCCGGTGCAGCGCATCGGCGGTGCCGCGCGCGACCCCGCGAGCCCGCTGCGGCTGCACAGCGGCCACACCGGCGTGGCCGACATCGACCATGCGCTGGTGCAGCTCGCCCTGCAGCGCGAGGACACCCTGCTCGATGAACACGTGGTGCCCATGTTCGTGGCGCCACCCGAGGTCTGCAAGGCCGCCGGCAAGACGGTCTACTACGGCCTGGTGCCCACGGTGAGCGGGGAGCAGGCCGAGACCGCGCCGGTGTTTGACGAGGCCAACACCTTCGGCCCCGAGAGCACCGATTTCCGCAACCACCTGGTGCAGGCCCTGCGCGGCGACGCCATGGACTTCCCGCTCGATGGTGAGACCTTGAACCCGGCCTGGACCGAAGCCGCCGAGATCGCCACCACCGTGCGGCCCACCGGCCTCTCCAATGACCACTGGAACCGCCTGCACCCGGGCGGCGGTTCGCGCAACAGCATGCAGCGGTTCTTGCGCCTGCTGCGCCAGCTGGATGGCGAGTTCAACGCTTTTGCGGGCACGTCGCCAGCGGCGCAGGCGCTGCGCCAGCAGCTCGCGGCCATCGCGTTGCCGCTGAAGCTGCGCGAAGGCGAAGCGGTGGCGCGCACGGTGAGCGCCGAGGCGTTTCTGCGCCAGGCCGTGCAGGTGCTGGTGCAGCGCGACGAGCAGGCCACCCGGCCCGAGATGCCCGTGCGCTGGCCCGCCTTGCCCAGCCAACAAGCGAGCGGCTTGCGGCTGGCGCTCTCACGGGCTTTGGTGGACCGTTTTGCCCAGCTCAACCTGGCGCCAGGGCGCTTTGACGAGCCGGGCGCCCAGTACGTGGTGCGCGCTTTCGTGCGCCTCAAGCCCGAATGCGGTTGCCCGGCGCGCATCGTCTGGAGCGAAGCCACCGAGCCGTTCGTGATCGCGCCGTGGTTCGAAGGCTCGGGCGCGCCGCCGGTGCGCATCGACCTGCCCGACATCACCGCACCCGGCCTGCTGGCCTCGCTCAAGCCCAATGTGTCGTTCGCCGTGCCGCCCGCGCTGCAGAACCTGCTGAGCGGCAACCCGAAAGACCTGATGGAGGGCAAAAAGCCGCCCGACGGGGGCATCACCATCGGCTGGATCTGCAGCTTCAGCCTGCCCGCGATCACGATCTGCGCGTTCATTGTGCTGAGCATCTTCCTGGGCCTGCTCAACCTGATCTTCAGTTGGTTGGCCTTCATCAAGATCTGCATCCCCTATCCGAAGAAGGGCGACTGATGAACGCGACCTCGGCACCCATCGGATTCCCGTTCCTCGCTCTGCCCGACGAGCACGGTCAGCTCGGATGGCCGGGCCTGGAGAAGAGCGTGCGCGACGGCATCCGCATCGTGCTCAGCACACGCCCGGGCGAGCGGCTCATGCGACCCGAGTTCGGTGGCGGGCTGGAGAGCCTGCTGCATGAGCCCAACACGCTGGCCACCCGCCGGCGCATTCGCGATCGGGTGCAGGGCTCGCTGGTGCGCTGGGAGCCGCGCATCCTGCTCGACGCGGTGGAGGTGTGGGACGTGCCCGATGCCCCGAGCCACCTGCGGGTGGAGATCCAGTACCGGCTGGCGCGCACGGGCGCGCCGGGCCGCATGAACGTGAACATCCAGCTGGAGGCCTAGATGCCCATCATCCCGCCCAGCCTCGACGACCGCCGCTTCGACGACCTGGTTGAAGACCTGATCGCGCGCATTCCCGCGCACACACCGGAGTGGACCAACCCGCGCCAGGGCGACCCCGGGCGCACGCTGCTGGAGTTGTTTGCCTGGCTGGGCGATGCGCTGCTTTACCGGGCCAACCTCATCCCCGAGCGCCAGCGCCTGGTGTTCCTGAAGCTGCTCGGCCAGGGCCTGCGCGCGGCCCAGCCGGCGCGCGGCATCGTGGGCCTGTCGTACGCGCAGCCGCTCGCCGATCTGCGCGCGAGTTCGCTGCCGCCCGGCGCACGCCTCAAGGCGGCGCAGCCGTTCGAGACACTGGGTGAAACCACCGTGCTGCCGGTCACTGGTGAGGTCTACATCAAACGCCAACTGACCGACGCGGAAGCCGTCCGCATGGCCGACGTGATCAGCGGCCTCTCGCGCGTGCACCGCCTCACCGGAGCGGTGCAAGGGTACGAAACGCTCGCGGTGTTTGGTGAAGGCCGCGCCGAGCCCGGCGGTTTTGATGTGTTCGAGCGCTCGACCGACCGGGCCTTGTGGATCGCCTTGCTTGCACCCGCCGCGCCAAGCCTGCCGGAACAAGCGGGGGTGAACGACAGCGTGCGCGCTGCACTCGGCGGCGGTGACACCGGTGTGCCCTCGCTGCTGTCGCTGGGCATCGTGCCCGCGCTGCCCTTGCCCGCGCTCTTTGAAGAGGTGGGCCCGCTGGCCGAAGTGCCGGTGATCTGGGAGATGGTCACGCGCAAGCCCGGCACGCAGACGCCGGACTACCTCACCCTGGAGCCGCTGCCCGGCAGCGACACCTCGCGCGGCTTCACGCGACCCGGCACATTGCGCCTGCCGTTGCCGGGCGAGGACGACATCTGGGTGCCTTCGAACCAGGTGGGTGTGAACCCGCTGGCCGGTGTGGGCGATGCACCGCCCCGGCTGGACGACGCCGCGCGCGCTGCGCGGCTGGTGGCCTGGCTGCGTGTGCGTCCGCGCCCGGGCAGCCAGGTGCAACGCCTCCCGCTCACCTGGCTGGGCATCAACGCCGCCGAGGTGGATCAGCGCGTGACCTTGCAAGGCCAGGTGCTGGGCACCAGCACCGGCGCAGCCGACCAGACCTTTGCCTTGCCCGCCGGGTCGGTGGACCCGCAGACACTCGTGATCGAGGTGGAAGAGCCCGGTGGGCGTGGCTACCTGCCCTGGCAGCGCGTGGACGACCTCGGTGCCATCAGCGCCGATCCGTTCAAGGCGCGCGAGGCCGGTGCGTTCGAGCTCGATGCCGAAGCCGGCTCCCTGCGATTCGGTGACGGCGTGCGAGGGCGCATTCCCGAGCGACTCATGCGCGTGCGGCTGGCGCGGGGGCGCTTCGGCGGCGGGCGTGCGGGCAACCTCGCGCCCGGCAGCCTGAGCGAGATCGCTGCCACGCTGGTGAACGGCCAGCGCGCCCCCGCCATGAAGGTGCACCAGCCGCTGGCCATGGACGGCGGTGAAGACGCCGAGACGCTCCCTCAGGCCGAGCGGCGCATCCCGGCCACACTGCGCCACCAGCAGCGCGCGGTGACCGCCGACGACTTCAAACGCCTCGCGCTTGAAACACCCGCGGCCGATGTGGGCCGGGTCGAGGTGATGCCGCGCTTCAAGCCGCGCGACCGCCGCTTCAACGTGCCGGGCGTGGTGAGCGTGGTGGTGCTGCCGTCCGCTGCTCTCGCGCCCGCACCCAACCCGCGACCCGACCGTCCTTTCATCGAGCGGGTGCACGCCCACCTCTCGGCGCGCGTGCCGCTGGCCACGGAGCTCTACGTGATCGGTAGCGAATACGTGCCGCTGGGCCTGTCGGTGGCGCTGCGCCTGCGCGAAGGGTATGCGCGCGACCAGCTGCTGTACGAGGTGCGCGAAGCCCTGCGCCGCCTGCTCTGGCCGCTGGCACCCGGTGGGCTCGACGGCGAAGGCTGGGCGCTCGGGCGCCCGGTGCGAGAGCGCGAACTGGAGGTGGAAATCTCGCGCGTGGCCGGCGTGGCCGAGGTCACCGGCCTGCAGCTGTTTGCGCGCCAGGGCGCCGGCGGCCAGCAGGACTGGGCGCTGCTGCCGCGCAACCAAGCCGGCGGCCAGCAGACGCTGAACCTGCAGCCCTGGCAGTTGCCGGAGTTGTTGTCCATCGTGGTGGTCGAGGGCGCCGAGGCCCCCACGAACTTGCGCGCGCTGCCCAACCCGTTTGCGCAGGCCAATGCCGTGGCCGTGCCGGTGGTGCCGGAGCTCTGCTGATGGACGCCAACGGCTCTCGCTTCTGGTCGCTGCAGGCGGCGGCCCATTGGCCCACGCTGGGGCAGGGCGGTGGCCATGTGCGCTGGCGTGCCGACTGCAGCGCGCTGAGCCTGGCGTCGGAGCGTGAACTGGAAGCCCCTCCCGACATCGCAGCCAGTCGCAGCGCGGCGTTGCTGGCGCTCAACGAGGTGCCGCGCGCGCTCGATGCGCAGGGCGTGGTGTGCAGCTGGCACGCGCCCAGCCAGGCCATCGTGGTGCGCAGTGCCCACCTGCCCGAAGCGGCCATCGCCCTCCCGCTCGGTGCCGTGCCCACCGACCTGTGTGTGGGCGGTGATGGCGTGCTGTACGTCGCCTTGCCCGGGCGCGTGCTCATGCACGACCTGCGTCGGCGCTGGGATCCCGATGAGGTGACCGAGCCCGGCTTTGCGCCCTGGCGCCTCGCCGCTCACCCGGACGGCGGCGTGTGGGTGCTGGAGCGCGGCAGCGGCCGGCTGGCGCGTTTGATGGGTTACCCGCTGTCCAGCCAGACGCCGGCCACCGATGCTTACGCGCCCGGCGTGTTCCGCCCGGATCCGGAAAACTGCCGTGCACCCACCATGACGGTGGTGCACGGCGGTTGGGATGGTGTGGCCGAACCGATCGCGCTGGCCTGTCACGCTGCGGGTGGTTTGCTGCTCATGGGTTGGAACACGGCCGGTCAGGCCTGGGTGCGGCGCTGGCAAGAAGCCACGCGCACGCCGGGCCCCATGCGCATGCTGCGCGGCGCCGTGCACGCCTATGCACTCACCTGGCTCGATGCTGATCGCATTGCGTTGCGCATGCCGGGCCGCGTGGACGCGCCCGCGTTTGCCATCGACGACAGCGCGGCCGGCGAGTTGCCCGCGCTGGGCGAGGTGTTCCCGTTGGCCAGCGACCGGCGCGAGGCGCCGTTTGTGCACCGACCCGACGGCGTGGCGCACTACCCCGTGCGCGAGGACGCTGCCGAGCCGCTGTTTCCGCTGGCCCTGCCCAACCTCGCGCGCAGCGGCACAGCGGCCAGTTTCACCACCGAGGCCGGCCAGTTGCGTGCGCAACTCATCGACAGCGGAACGCCCGCCACCACCTGGCACCGCGTGTTCATGGAGGCCAGCATTCCGCCGGCCTGCGGCGTGGTGGTGTGGCTGGCCGCCACCAACGATCCGCAGCCGCCCGCACCCGAGCGGCTCGACGCCTGGCACCCGCATGCGTTTGGCCGCGATGTGCGCGCCATCGATGCTGCCGCGTCCGGGCCGCAGGTGCCGCACGCCGTGTGGGAGCACGCGCCCTCCGAGCTGCCGGCGCACCCAGGTCTGGCGCCCTGGCCGCCGCAGCGCGGTCTGCGTGGCCTGTTCTCGGTGCTGGTGCAGAACGCCCGCACGGCGGTGCGCTCGCTCAGCGGGCGCTACCTGTGGGTGCGGTTGACCCTGCACGGCGACGGCCGCGCCAGCCCGGAGGTGGTGGCGCTGCGCGCCTGGGCCAGCCGCTTCAACTACGCCGAGCAGTACCTGCCGCGCATCTACCGCGAGACCTTGTTCGGCGATGCTGCGCAACAGCCCGGCGAACGGCTGGACAGCGTGGACGAGGGCTACGCCGCCGGGCTTGATGCGGGTGGCACACCCGAGTTGGCGCTGCTGCTGCGCCTGGCCACCGGCGGTGTCGATGTGGGCGATGGCGCTCAGGTGGTGGTGGAGCACCCCGGGCGGAGCTGGCTCTTGAAAGACGGCTCCAGCGCACGCTGCTGGCGACTGCTGCTGGATGGCCACGCCATCGGCGTCTACCGGCCGCAAGCCTCGCCGGCCGACTTTCTGGCGCGCAGCCTGGCCAACGTGGAAGGGGTGCTCACGCAGCTCGAGGACCGCGTGGCCCACGCACACCTGCTGACCGATCCGGCCAGCACACCGGCCGAACACCTGGACTGGCTGGCCAGCTGGGTCGGCCTGGCTTTTGATGCGGCCCTGCCCGAAGCACGCCGCCGCGCCTGGCTGCAGGCCGCGCCCGATCTGGCGCGCTGGCACGGCACGCGCCGTGGGCTGGCGCTCGCGCTGGACGTGGCCACCGGTGGCGCTGTGAGCGGTGGCGAGGTGGTGGTGCTGGAAGACTTCCGCCTGCGCCGCCTGCTCGCCACGCTGCTCGGTGTGGACCTGGCCGACGAAGACGACCCGCTCTTGCCGGGCCTGCAGGTCAGCGGCAACTCGGTGGTGGGTGACACGCTGGTGCTGGGCGACCAGGCGCGCGCCGAGCTCATGGCGCTGTTCCGCGAAGAAGCCACCAGCGACAGCGAAGACCAGGCCATCGCCGACTTCGACGGGCGGTTGGCGCACCGCGCCACGGTGCTGGTGCACCGCGAGGTGGACGAGGTGGACCTGGGATTGATCCGCCGCATCGTGGCCCTGGAATCGCCCGCGCATGTGCAGGTGCGTGTGGCCACCGCGAGCTGGCCTTTCATGGTGGGCGTGGCCAGCCTGGTGGGGGTGGACACCTACCTGGCGCGCGCCGTGCCACCGCGGCCGGTGCGCGTGCAGCGCTCGGTGCTGGGTGGTGGCGATTTCGTGCTCGGCCCGACCACGCTGGACCCGCGCCTGCGTGGCGAGGCGGCGCCGCCGCCCGTGGTGCCCGCCGAACCGCTGTCTGCGCCCCGCAGCAGAAAACCCCGATCTCGCAAGGAGTGAACCATGAACACCGCCACCACCTTCAGCACCGTCGATCCGCTCACGCGCCAGCCGCTGGGCGAGCGCCCGGTGTACGCCACCGGCATGCTGCTCGACGCGCAGGATTTTCTGGACGAGCAGACCTACCACCGCAGCCAGCTCGCGCGGGCGCTGGGTGCGGTGGCTGGCAGCGGCACGCTGGCGGGTCTGCTGGTGCAGCACCGTCCTGCGGTGGACACCGGGGCCGATGCGGCGCCCGAAGAGATCCAGGTCAACGCCGGCCTCGCGGTGGACCGGCTGGGCCGCCTCATCGAGCTGCCGCGCCCGGCCTGTTTGCGGTTGCAGCGATGGTGGGACGCCGAGGCCGCGCGCAGCAACCTGCAGCAGGCGGACTACACCACGCCGGGTCGGTTCGTTTCCGCGCGTGCCCAGGCCGGTGCGGCGCTGCCCGCGCGTGCGGTGGTGGCCGACGTGTTCCTCCGCTTCGTGGCCTGTCCCCGCGGCCTCACGCCGGCCTTTGCCAGCGGCCCGTTTGACGCGCTGAACGCGGTGAGCGTGTCGCGCCTGCGCGATGCGTACGAGCTGCACCTCGTGCCACGGCGCAACCTCACCGACACGGGTCTCGGTCTGCCGTTGCGCGCGGGTGCCTTCACGCTGCCGGTGGACCAGGAAACGGCGGCCGAAGCGCTGGCGCGCGAAGCCGCCATGGACGACCCCTCGGCCGCCGCTGATGTGCGCCGCGCCGCTCTGCAAGACGCGGTGCTCAACGGCTACCACCGCGCGGGCGACGGCGAGTTGCCGCGTGGCCCGGAGCACCCGCCCACGGTGGACGCGAGCGCGGTGTTCATCGCCCGCGTGCTGATTCCGGTGGAGCCCGCCGACCCCATCGTGCGCCAGGGCAGCGCGGTGCTGGTGGACAACCACAGTCGCCGCTTTTTGCCAGGCCTGGGCGTGCTTGCGCGCTGGACAGGTCTTTGAGCTGTTTGTGTTTTTCCTTCCTCTCAACGGAGCACGCCATGAACCTCACCACCGGCACCACCCGCGAGACGATCGCTTCAAGCCAGGTGCAGACCCTGCGCGACGCGGGCGTGTTGATCGAAGACCACCGACGCGGCCGGCCGCGTTACTTCGACGGTCGCTTCCTCGCCGCGCGCGACCTGATCCGCGACCAGCAGTACTTTTTGACGCGCGAAGCCGACCTGGGCCAGGCCGCGGGCAGTGGGGTGGCCACGGGCTTGTTTGTGCAGGAAGGTGACCAGCCCCAGACGCTGGTGGTCTCCAGCGGGCACGGTGTGACGCCCTCGGGCGAACTCGTGCTGTTGCCGCGCAACATCGACGTGCAGCTGGCCAACCTGCCGGTGGCCGAACAGCTGTCGGCGCGCTTCGGTCTGTCGCGCCTGCCGCAGCCGCCGCTGCGCAGCCGCACCGGTCTGTTCGTGCTGGCGCTGCGGCCGGTGGAGTTCACCGCCAACCCGATCGGCGCTTACCCGACCTCGATCACCGGCCAGCGCACGGTGGAAGACGGTGACGTGATCGAGGCCACCGCGGTGGTGCTGGTGCCCTGGCAGGACGACGGTGGTGCCGATGCGCTGGACGCGCGGCGAGGCCGCGCCGCGCGCGCCATCTTCACCCAGGGCAGCGCGGCGGGGGTGTCGGCCAACGTGCTGCCGCTGGCCATGATCGCGCTGCAGAACAACACCGTGGTGTGGATCGACGAAGCCATGGTGCGGCGCGAACTCGGTGCCGACCGGGGCGATTTGCCGGGCCTGGGTTTTGCACCGCGAGGCCTGCGGCTGGCGCACCTCATGCAGCACCAGGCGCACCTGGCCGATGTGGCGCCGCCCGGCAGCACACGTGGATTTCCGGCCATCACGCACTTTCCCGCGCTGCCGCCGGCCGGCCCTTTGCCGGCGGGCGTGATCAACGCGGAGGACTTCACCCAGAACTACTTTCCGGCCGAGGTCGACGTGGACTTCACCATCATCCCGGAGGATGAACTGCCCGCGCTGATCGAAGAAGCGCTGGCGTTGCAACCGATCGACCTCACCGCGTCCTCGGAATCGCTGGACTCCACCGCCGTGATGATCCTGGCGCCGGTGCCGCGCGTGGAGTGGCGCGCGGTGGCCGCGCGGGTGGGGCAGGGCGCCACGCTGGCACAGCGCGTGGTCAAGCCCGCCGCGCCCAACCTGATCGCGCAGCGCCGGCCGTTTGAAATCCTGCAGAAGCTGCGGCTGCCGCGCGAGGCCTTGCTGAGCAAGGCGCTGGGCCCGGCCGATGCCGAGTGGCAGCGCCTGGCGCGGCTGAACAACCTGTGGTTCGTGCGCCGGCGCCACCTGGCCTACCGCGACGACCTCGCGGGCAGCTACCGCGAGATCGCCGGCAACGACGAACGCGTGATCGAGCTCAACCTCAACACCCGGATCACCAAACTCGGGCTCACGCCGCGTTACGACGCGGTACTGAAAGTGGCCACGCCGGCGGCCGCCAGCACCGTCATCGGTCTGCTTGCAGGCAAACGCTACCTGGAGTCGCCGGTGCTCACCGCGGCCGCACTCGGCCTGCTCACCGACGCCATCGTCACCACCGAACAACTCACCGGCAAAGCCTCGCTCGACAAAACGCAGGTGCTGGGTGTGGCCGCCGTGCTGGGCGAACCTGAGAAGAACGAGGCGCTGTGGGCGTTGATCCAGCGCGAAAGCAAGACGCCCATCCCGGCGGAGGAACTGCTGCGCATCGCCAGCAACGCCGAATGGAATGTGCAGCCTGTGGACCCAGGTGCACAGGGAGAGGGGGTCATGAAACGCATGGACAGCCTGGGACTCATCGAGCCCTGGATGGAGGTGGAGAAGAACAGTTCGGCCAAGGCGATGGACGTGGCGCTTGGCCTGCTCGCGAGCAAGCGCTACGAGGCCTCGTCGGTGCTCACCGCTGCCGCGCTTGGCCTGCTGCTGGAACACGTGCAGCGCGAGGGTGCGCTCAAGGACCCGGCGCTGGTGACGGAGGTGGCCAAGAGCCTGCTGGAGCCGATCGCCAGCGACGTGCTCAACAAGTACCTGCAAACCGAACTGCGCCGGCCGCTGGACGCCGACACCTTGCGCGAGTTGGTGAAGTCGGTGGACGAATGGCGGCCCAAGACCGACCGCATCACGCGCCCGACGCGCAGTGTCGCTGCCCCTCGCACAGCGGCGAAAAAGTCGCCGCCGCGCCAGCAGTCCTGAGCCCGCCACCTTCACCCGGGAGACCCGCCGTGAGCATCGAACGCATTGACCAACCGCTGCCGGGGGAGCGCGTGGTGGCCCTGTCGCCGGAAGACGCGAGCCGGGCCGCGACCGACTGGCGACGCCGGCCCAACCTGTTCGCCGGACGCACGCTCACCGACGCGACGCTGCAAGGTCGCCAGTCCTGGCAGGCCGGACACCTGCAGCACCGCGCCCGCTCGCTGACCGCGGGCGTGGTGCGTGGACTGGAGGTGTTTGCCCTGCCGGGCTCGGGCGGTGCGCGCCTGCTCATCGAACCCGGCCAGGGTCTGGCGGTGAGCGGGGAAGACGTGGTGCTGGTGCGGCGCACCGAATGCCGGCTCGACGACCTGCCGGTGGTGGCGCCGCCGGCCTGGCTGCAGGTCCAGGCCGGGGGGGCAGGGGAGGCAACCGAGCCCGATGGCGTGGGTCGGGTGAATCCGCGCGAGGTGCGTGACGGCATCACCCTGGTCGACCTGCGCTCGAGCGCGGGCAGTCGCTGGCCGCGCGTGGGTGTGCTGGTGTTGCAGCCGGTGCTGGTGAACAGCGCCGAGTTCGACCCCGATGACCCGTGCGACCGCTGCCCTTGCGGTGAAGAAGGCAACGCCGACAGCCCGGTGGCCGCGTTCGAAGACTGGCGCATGCACGACGGCGCGCGCCTGCTCTGGTACCCCTGGCCGGTGGAATGGCGTGCGCTGCCCCTGACCACCCTGCGTTTGCGCAATGCGTTGGCCCACACGGTGTTCGACGCCGAGGCCGCGCTGCGACATGGCGAATCGCTCCCATGGGAAGACTGGGGCGTGCCGCTGGCGCTGGTCGGCCTGAGCGAGACCGGTACCGTGCAGTGGGTGGACCGCGCCTCGGTGGTGCGCCAGGGAGGGCGGGCGAAAGAAGCGCGCCTGCAGCGGTTGACGGGCGCTTTGGCGGCCGGGGCGTTGGGCGCCAACAGCCGCCTGCCCGCGCTGTGGCAGGCCCGCATCGAACAGTTTGCGCAGCAGATGGCCGAGACGCCCGAGCCGCTGCCCGCGCCCAGTGTGCTGGCCGATCCCTACCTGCGCCTGCCGCCGTGTGGGCTCATGCCCAAGAGCGCGCTGGACCTCTCCAACGTGCTCACGCAGCAGCAGCTCAGCAGCCCGTTTTTTCCGCCGGGGTTCGAACTGGACGCGGTGCCGGTGCCGATCGAACAGCTCGACCTGGCGATGCGCGAAGCCGCCCCGCTGGCCAGCTTCGACCTGTCGGCGCCCGAGCGGCTGCGCCTGCTGGTGCCGGTGACACAGGCCTCGTGGGAGCCCAGGCTGCTGCATCCCGAAGTGCCCGACCCGGCCTTTGCCGAGGCCTTGAAGGAATTCAGCGAGCGCCGTGCGCGCGAACTGGGCGGGCGGCAAGGCCTGCGCCACGAGCAGGCCCATCTGGTGCGCGCACTCACCGGTCGGCCGCAGGAGGTGCCCGAGTTCGGTGACGACCCGCTGGCGCTGGACGAAGAAGGGCTGGCGCCGTGGGGACCACCCCCGCCCGGCGGCGGGCACGTGAGCACGCTGCAGCCCGGCGCACACGCCCACCTGTTTGACGGCGCGCTGCAACCCTTCACCGCCACCGACACCGAAGCGCTGTTCGCCTGGGTTTGCCTGGACCCGGACAACCCGCCGCGTTGCCTGATGCTGCAGTGGCGCGACGCCACGGGCTGGGCGCACCGCGCGTACTGGGGCGAGCCGCTGCTGACCTGGGGGCGCCCGGCCACGGGCGCACACCCGTTCCAGGTGGCGGGGCATTTCCATGGGGGCCCGCTGCCGCCCGCGGGCCGCTGGGTGCGCCTGGAGGTGCCGAGCAGCCAGGTGGGCCTGGCCAACGTGGCGGTCAACGGCGTGTCGTTCGATCTGTTCGATGGCCGCGCCGCGTTCGGCGCCACGGGCGCGCATTCACCCGCGGGCGGCGAGCGCCCCTGGTTCGGCCACGTGCTGCCCACCGGCGCGCGGCAGGACGGCAACGAGCCCTGGCTGCTGCTCTCGCACAACGACCTGTGGGCACCGTTCGAAGCGAACGACGGCCTGCAGCCCACGCAGCCCGCGCTGGTGCCCGCCGGCGGCGGCCATGTGGAAGCCGCGCAGCCCGGCATCCACCAGCACTACCTGGAGGGCGCCACCGCCACGCTGGGCGCCATCGGGTCCACCGACAACCTGTTCGTCTGGGTCTATCTGGATGCCACCCGGCCGCCGCGCGAACTCATGATCCAGTGGAAGGTGGGGGCCAACTGGAACACCGATGGGCGTCGCGCCTACTGGGGCGAAAACCTCATTGCCTGGGGCGACCACAACAGTCCGGGTCGGCGGCCCAGAGGCGCCTTGCCCCGGCTCGGTGAGTGGGTGCGCCTGGAGGTGCCCGCCAGCGAGCTCGACATCGGCACGCGCGCCATCAACGGCATCGCATTCACCCTGTTCGACGGCTGCGCGGCCTTCGGTGGCTGCGGCAAGATCGCCCAGGCCACCATGAGCCCACCCGGCATCCGCAACGAGACGGTCTGGTTCTCGGGCACGGCGCCCGCCGGTGCCACCCTGGTGGGCAACTGGAGCTGGCTGACGCCGCTGGAGATGGTCGAGCCCACACCCGCGGCCCGCGTGGGGCAGTCCAGCGCTGTGGCTGGCCTGATGGCCGACCCGGTGATCACCGCCTTGTCGGACCGTGAACAGGCGCAATTGCCCTTGCGTGGACTCGAAGGTTTCATGGCCTTTCTGCGCGCGCGCATCGACCGGGCGGACGACATCACCGACTTCGGTTTCACCCACATGCAGGTGGACCTGCACCGCATCCGCCAGATGATGATGACCACGTCGGATGCGGCGCGCCTGTCCACGTCGCCAGCGCTGGCGGCCATCGCCAAGTCCGACAGCGCGGTCAACGTGCAGACGCAGATCAAGGCGTTCATCGGGCGCATCAAACAGCCCGTGCTCACGAAGCTGCAGACCCCGGCACCGGCACAGGCCCCAGCGGTGGTGGCACGCTCGGTCACGCCGTCAGCGGCATTCGCATCGATGAACGTCGTTGCCACGGTGAGCAACGTGCAACTGGTGCAGCAGAAGAGCCAGATGACGCTGTTCAAGGCGCCGAGCGCGCCCATCAACATCGTCTACGCCAACCCGGTGGTGGGCCTCTCACCGGTGCGCACGGTGGCCGTGGCCGACCGGCTCAAACAACCGCCTTCCACCGAGGCGCGCGACTTCGCGCTGGCCAACCGCCAGCGCACCGTGCTGGAACTGCTGAAACTGCTGGAGACCTTCACGGCGGAGGACGGCGGCACCACACCCTCGATGTTGAAGGGGTTCAAGGTCCGGGGTCTGGCCCAGGACCCTTTTCTGGAAGGTGCCACTGCGGAGCGCGCGCTGGACGACTTTCTGGACCGGCCAGAGGCCAGCCGGGCGGCCCTCAGAGCCAAGCTGTTGTTGCCGCCGCCCCATGAAAAACCGGCGGGCGACGGTGCATCCGAACCGGCCGAGCCCGACGAAGCGCTGCTCTTCACCCAGACCGTCGCGCTGTCTGAAAACACCATCGCCATCCTGCGCGATCTGGAAGGCCGGCTGGCCGCTTACCGCAGCGCACTCACGCGCTGCGAGCAGGCCCTGACCGCCCTGCAAGGCCACATCCGCTCGGCCGACATGCGCCTGCGCCAGGCCGACGACCGCCTGGCCGAAGCGCGGCACGACGTGGGTGTGGCGCGCGCGTTGCTCGAAGAAGAAAAGGCCCGCGTGGACGCGGTGAACGCGCGCCGCACGCGTGTGCTGGCCGAAGAGGTGCAGTACCTCGCCTTCGTGCGCCCGCGCGAGACCAGCAACCTGCTCGCCACCCCGCGCCGTGTGCTCGACCCCGGCCTGCTGGAAGCACCCGTGCCGGCCTGTTTGCGCGAGCACGGCGACGTGCCCGACGAGCTGGACGACATGCTCAAGGTGTTGCGCGAAGCACCGTCAGCGCACTTCGTGGGTGCGCCAGCCATCCTGCAGATGATCGACCGGCCCGAACTGCTCCTGCGCACGCTGCAGAGCGCGCAATGGCGCAGCACCGTCATCACGCAGCGCGAGATGCACACCGTCAACACGGCAGCGGGCCCGCTCGGTGTGCACATCGGCCAGATGCTGGTGCGCCACACGCAGGCCATTGCCGTGCGCGCGCAGGCGGTGCAGCGGCTGGACATCCCGCGCCTCTCGGCCAACTCCTGGCAGACGGTTCAGCGCGAGGCGCAGGCCGTGATTTCGCTGGGCGACATCATCGACGGCGACCACGGCAAGGGCGAAGTCTCGCGCCGCGCCAGCGAGTTGTTCGAGCGCATCGCCGGCGTGTGCGCGTGCCTCCATGCCGAGTTCTCGGGCGTGCTGCCGGCGATCCGCCTGGCGTGGGCCGAGGTCATGTCGCAGTTCGACGAAGCGCCCAACCTGCGCAACCTCGGCGGCCTGCCGCGCTGGAGCAGCATCCCCTCTGTGGACCGGCGCCAGATGCAGGCCTACGTCGACTTTCTCTTCGACCAGGTGCCGCCGACGAACGAAGCGGCGGTGGCGCTGATCAACGACGTGGTGCGCATGGCGCTGCTGCTGGCCAGCCACGCGCCGGTGGGCCGCATCGTGGCCGGGCGCATGCCGCGACCCGCCACGGCGGTGCGCGTGGGCAGCCGCATCCCGCTCATCGCGCTGGACAACAGCCGCCTGCGCGTGGGCATGCAGGCCATGATCTACAAGGGCAACTCGCTGATGGCGCGCGCGATGGTGGAAGACGTGGGGCAGGGCGAGGTGTCGGCCCGGCTGGTGCACACCAGCAGCGTGCAGATCGACCTGGACACCGATGTGCGCGTGCATTTCGACCAGGCCCAGGTGCTGAGCAGCGCCGCGGCGCGCAAGGCCGGCCTGTTCAAGGTTTGAACGCCCCACGGAGCCACCATGGGCGCCGCCGACCGCACCGTGCAGCACTTCCACCTGCGCGCCCCCAGCGCCCAGGCCGCGGTGCACGCGGTGCTCCGGCTGGAAGACGCGCTGCGCTGCGCCAGCCTGCCCGATGCGGGCGAACGCTTGCTGCTGGTGCGCCGCCTGCACCTGGGCCGCCTGCCCGAAGGTCTGTCGCCGCAAAGCCTGAGCCTGTTGATCGAGCAGCGCGTGGCGTCGATGGAGGGTGGGTGGGTGCCGGGAGACGAGGCGCGCGCGGCGCTCAGCGACGCCGTTTTTTTTGCCAGCCGCCTTCAGGCCGCGCAGACCGCACTGCGGTGGCGTTCTCAGGGCATGGGGCTCGACGCCTGGTACTGGCCGCCGGCTTTGCCCGGGGTGATGGTGCAGGCCCCCGATGCCGAGTTTCTGGCGCAGTTGCTGGCATTGCTGGCCCGAGATGCCTGGGCTGCCAGCGACTTGTGCGCGCTGGTGACCGTCGCGGTGCGCCACGGCGCCACGCGCTGGCTGACTCGGCACCTGAGCGCTGGCAGCGCGGCGTGGCTGGTGGACGCGGTGCGTGCGGGTGCCAGCGCGGCGGGCACGGTCTCGGGCAAGCCTGGCCGGACGCCGGTGCTGTGGCGGGATGATCGCGGGCAGCCCGTCTGGTTGCCGCCCCTGACGTCCGGTGCGGCGTGGCTTGTGCAGGTGCTGCACGCCGCGGGATGGCAGGCGCAGGCCGCATCACCGGCGGCACCGTCGTGGGTCGCTGGCGCGTCAGACCGTCGGGCCGATGCGGTGGTGTCGTCGTCCAGCGGCGCGGTGACCGCGCGCGCGCCGGTGCCCGGCGCAGGGGTCTTCGCGATGCCCCGCAGCCCGCACGGGCCCGTTGCCGCTCCGCCACAAGGCGCCACGCCCGTCGCAGGGCGGGCGGGCACGCCGACGTGGCCTCCGCACGAAGGGGGTGCATCGTGGGCGGCGCAGGGGAATGGACCGCAGGCTTGGCCCCGCCTGCACGCCACCGCGGCTGGTGGTTTGTTGTTTCTGCTGCCCGTCATCGCCCGGGTGTCCGTGGCCCCGCCGACCCCGCCGCAATGGCGTTGCACGCTCGAGGCCGCGCTGCGCCGGCTGCAACTGCCCGACGGCGATGCGGCATGGTGGCTGGTCGGGGAGCTGCCCCGCGAACGGGATCCTGGTCTTGCGCAGGCCGGGCAGGCCGAGGCCCTGCGGTGCCTGCACGCTGCGCGGCACCTCCTGCGGCGACAGTTGCACATCGGGCTCGCCTCGCTGGTGCTGCGGCCAGCCCGGCTCGAATGGACCGCCACGCATTGGGATGTGCATTTCGATGTGGACGCCGCCGACCTGCGGGTGCGTCGCGCGGGCCTGGACATCGACCCCGGCTGGTGCGAGGGTCTCGGGCGTGTGGTGGGCTTTCACTACGGCCTTGCGCGCATCGGAGGGCACAGCCGGTGAACGCGGCGCTCCCCGGCACGGCGCACGCACCTTCTCTGGTGGATCTGGCGCTGGCCGCCTTCGAGCAGGGCGACGGATCCCTCGCCGGCACGGCGGCCAGCGAAGGCTGGCGGCAGTGGATGCGCGCTGCGCCCGAGATCGACGAGGTGTTGCGCGGTCTCGCGCTGCGGTACCCGTTCTCGCGCGTCGAACTCGTGGCACTCGCCCTCACGGCTGCGGCGGAAACCGATGGGCGCACCGCGCACGCGCTGAGCGAACTGCAGGCACCGCTGGCGGGTCGCCGGCCCCACGTCGGGTTGGTGGTGCGCGCGGCGCAGTTGCTGGATCCGTCCGACCCCTGCACCGCGCGAGCGCATCTGGCGAGTCTGTACGGAGGGCCGGCGCGCGCGCTCGGCCTGTTCGAGCTGCCGGGCGATGGACCGCTGATCGAGCGGCCTCTGCGCATGGTGCCCGCGCTGGCCCTGGCGCTCATGGGTGCAGTGTCGCGCTGGCCCGAGATCGAACAGCCGCCACCTCCCGCGGTGGCCCTGGCCGCCTCCACGCAGGCCGAAGTGGCCAGGTGGGCGTCGGCTGTGCGCGGCTCCACCGTCGCGGTGCTGCGCGGTCCCTGGCGCAACGATCTTTTCTCCATGGCGGTTTTGCTCGCCAGCGCCTGGGGGCTGCGGGCCTTGCCGGTGGTCTGGCCTTTGCCGACCGGTGCGGGCGTGTGGCTCGAACTTCATGGTCAGGTGCCTGTGCTGTCGCTCGAACTGGCGCCCGGTGAGACGCGCGAACTGGCCGCGCCGCCGGGCTACCACGGACCGCTGATCGTGATGACCGGCCCGGACGGCAGCGTGCGCGCGTCGCACGGACCGGTGTGGTCGCTGAGCGTCCCCGACACGAGCGCCACCGAGCGCAGCGCACTGTGGCGCGCACACGGTTTCAGCGACGGTGATGCCCGACACCTCGCGCGGCGTCTGCGTGTTGAAGCCGGGCGGCTGGCGGCGCTGGGCCAGGCGGCGGTACAGCACGCGGCGCTGCAAGGGCGCGCGCAAGTCCAGCGCAGCGACGTGGCCCACGCCGCGCGCCACGGCGTGCCGCCGGCGCTGGGTGCGCAGGCCGAACAGCTGCGCGCCGATGTGGAGGACGACGCTTTGGTGTTGCCGCCCGCGCTGCGCGAGAACCTGCACGCCCTGCTGGCGCGTTGCGAACACCGCAGCGCGCTGGCCAACGGTCTGGGCCCGGCCTTGCGCACACGCTACCGACCCGGTGTGCGTGCCCTGTTCACCGGTGCCTCGGGAACGGGCAAGACGCTGGCCGCCGGCTGGCTGGCCACGCGCCTGGGGTTGCCGCTGTTCCGCGTCGATCTCGCGGCGGTGGTGAGCAAGTACATCGGCGAGACCGAAAAAAACCTGGCGCAGTTGTTCGCCCACGCGGAGGCCGCCGACCTCGTTCTGTTGTTTGACGAGGCCGATGCGCTCTTCGGCAAACGCACGGACGTGAAGGACGCCAACGACCGTTTTGCCAACCAGCAGACCAACTACCTGCTGCAGCGCATCGAGAGCTTCGAAGGCATTGCGCTGCTCACCAGCAACAGCCGTGGCCGCTTCGACAGCGCGTTCACACGCCGCCTGGACGCCATCCTCGAGTTTCCCTTGCCCGGGCCCACCGAACGGTTGGCGCTGTGGGTGGCGCACCTGGGGCCATCGCATGCGCTGGACGTGGCCGCGCTGAACCGGCTCGCGGCCTGCTGCGATCTCGCGGGTGGCCACGTCCGCACCGCGGTGCTGAGCGCCGCTGGCCTGGCCGCTCAACGCGGGGATGCGTTGCAGGAGCGCGATGTGCTCACCGCCGTGGTGGCCGAATACCAGAAGCTGGGCAAGCTCTTGCCCTCGGGTCTGGCCGGGCCCCATGCACCCCGGTAGCCCACCATGAGTGCATTCGCACCGGTTGCCCGCAAACCCGTCCCGTCCCGGCCGGTGCCCGCGACGGCCCGCGCGACGGTCACACCCGAGCCGAGCCCCGAGCTGGGCGAGCCGGTGGAGGGCGCCACCACGGAGGCGGTCGCTGCCGGCCTGCCGCGCTACCTGCAGGCCGACGAAGGCCGCGCGGGCGTCGGGTTGTCCGGCGAGGAGATGGTCTCGCGGCTGCAAGACGCACCGCCCGACGGTGCGAGCCTCAACGCCCCCACAGTGGCCATGGACGCTTCCACCGCCAGTGCACTGGAGGCGGTGGAAGCCGAGGGCGGCAGGGAGGTGCCCGCCGACGGGACGGCGCCAGCCCCGCCCGGCGCACCCGGGCGCCCCGCGCGTGGCGCTGCCACACGGCCGGTGGCGGGCAGCGCCGTGTCCGCGTCACCCGTGGCGGAAGCCGGTGCGGCGGTCGGGCCGTCGCCGACGGCGGCGTTCGAAAGCCTGGTGAGCGCCGACGTGGCGGCCTACCTGGATGGCCACCTGTCCGACGAACGCATGGCTGCGCTCGACCCGCAGACACAGGCCTTGCTGGAGGCAGCGGACGCGCTGGGAGGGCGTTCCATCACCGACCCCGAAGCCCGCGCGCTCGAAGGCCTGGGCGGCGATGGCCTGACACCCGCTGCACCCGCCACCGGTTATGAAAACGAACCCGCGTGGCTGCAGACCGTGGCCGCCATCCGCGACGTCTCCGGCCAGCTCGGCGGCATCGTCGGCATCATCGGGCTGGTGGCCACGGTCAGTGGTTTCATCCTGAGCCTGCTCATGCCACCGGTCGGCGCTTTCCTGCTCACCGTGGGGCGCTTCTGCGACATCGCGGCGCTGGTGCTCGATGGCATCAGCCTCGTGCTCGGCGCCTTGCTCACGGGCTACAACCATTACCGCCTCAAGAACGAGACCGACCCCGAGGAGCGCCGGCGCCTGCTCGGCATGGTGCGCGCGGACGCCATGGGGACCGTGATGAGTGCGGTGGCCGTGGCCACCGCGGTGGCGCCGGGCGCCGGCCGGGCGCTCGGGCGAACCGGACGACGGATGTCGGCCGGATTGCGCGCCGCCTCGCGCGCCGGCGGCACCGTCGGCCGCGGTGCACGCGCGGTGCGCCGCGTGGGGATGGCGGGCCGCCTGGCGGCGCGCGCGGGACGGCATGGCATCGGTTCGGCTGGGCGTGCAGCGGCGACGGGGTTCCGCCACCTGTCGCGCACCTCCTCGCTGGCCGGGCGCGCTGCGCGCGGCCTGCGTGCCGGGTACGTCACCGGCCTGCGGACGCTGGGCCGTGCCCAGAGCGGTGTGGGCCGCACGCTCTCGCGCACCGGTGTCTGGGCGCGCGGCACCGCGCCGATCAGGTGGGGCAACCGCCTCGGCGGCCAGGCCGAGGAATGGGCCCGACTGCGCCTGCGTGGTCTGGCGGCGGGCGATACCGCCGCGGGGCGCTTCTACAACCGCCGTCTGCGCGGCATCCACGAACGCAACGTGATGCTCGCGCGCTCGCTCAACGATCCGGTGGAGCGTGCCTATCAACTCCGCCTGGGCCGGGAACTCACCGCCGAACTGGATGCGCTGCGCCAGGCCAACCCGGCATGGACGCCGCGGCAACTCGACGACGCCCTGCGTGCCCGTTTCGGTCGCGAGCGCCTCGGCGATGCGCAGGTGGGCACCAGCCGCGGCGGCAACGTGCAGTTTGTGCGCGACGACGCCAGCTTCCTGCGCGAAGTGCGCGAGACGGAGTTCGCCGAGATCCAGCTCATCCGCGACCGCTTGCCACCGGGCGCCACGCCGCGCGAACTGGCCGAGGCGGTCAACAGCAGCCCCTTCATCAAAGGCCGCTGGACCGAGAGCGAGTTGGGCGCGTTCACCACCCTGCAGCCGACACGCGGCGCCACAGGCGAACTTGCGCTGCGCAATGCCGCCGACGACGCCCTGGCGGTGTCGAAGACCGGCCACCACACCCTGCCCGCCAGCATGGCACCCCAGATCAGCCGCCATCCGCGCTTCGTCCAGATCGTCAACGACAGCCGCAGTTACCGCGACTTCATCGACCGCGCCCACCCGGGCATGTCGCACGTGCCACCGGTCGAGGGCTACCGGGTGCCGGGCGCCCGCCCCGGTACCACGCGTCACGCCCTGAACCGGCGCGAAGTGATCGAGCACATGCTGGACCAGGGACAGATCCCCGGGTACACGCGGGCCGACATCGGCTACTTCATGGGGCGAGGTCTGGCCGACGACCTCGTTGTCGACGGCAGCAGCGGCGTCTGGCGCAACCGGCGGGTGGCCGGCCACCAGACCTTCTTCAACCCGCATCTGGGCATTGGCCACGAATGGGACTGGGCCAACGAAGTTGCCCGCCAGGTCTTCGACATGAACACCCGCCTCGGCCTGCGCCTGCGGCGGGAGCTGGGCAGCCAGTTGGCGCTGCCGGCCCTTCGGCAAGCGACACGCACCACCGGCAACGAGCGAGGTGGCGGCGATGAACGCTTGCGCTCCCTGATGGACGCTGCGATCGGGGCGCGCACAGCGCGTGAACAAGGCCTGTCGCCAGCGGCGGCGATCGATGCGTTGCTGACACCCATGCCGGCCGAGCAGTCCCTGGCGTCCGCGAACACGGCGACCGAGCAGCCGCCCGAGCAGCCGCCCGAGCTGGCCGAGGCGAGGGCCGCCACGCCGTCCGTGGTCGATGCGGGCGAGGCTCAGGCCTTCAGCGCGCAGGGCGTGCCGAGCGAACCTGGCGAGGAAGTGGCCGACCCGCCGTCGCCGGTGCCCTTCAGCCCGCAAGCCCTGGTGTCGATCCGCGAGCAGCGCATGGCCGTCGCCGAGGCCATCGGCGTCGTCGGCCAGTACATCAACGATGCAGACGCGGCTGAAACACACAACCTGGCCGCGCGGGACACCGCCGCCGAGCTGACGTCGCGCAACACCGAGCAGCAACAGTTCGCCCAGGCCGAGCGCGACACGGTGGCCAGCGAGCAAGGCAAGCTCACGCAGGCCGACGAAGCGCAGACCGGCATGGTGGCCGACAACGAGCGCGCTTCGGGCGAAGCCGCGCGCGGTGAGAGCGAGGCATCGAACGTGCAGAGCGAGGGCGCCCAGGTCTCGGTGGAGCCCCGGCCCGAAGAACCGAGCCAGCGCAGTTGGCTGGAGCGCGCATGGGACGCCACCGCCGGCGCACTGTGGGACGAACTGGTGGCCCCCGCGGTGGCGGCCGTGCGGGAGAAGGTCAACGACGTGATGCAGTCCATCAACAGCTTCATCACCGGCCTGATCGACCAGGCGCTGGGCCTGGACGAGATCGAGGCCGAACTCGACGGCGGCGGGGCGGACATCGCCGAGCGCGGCGCCAGCCTGGACGAAACCGACACCGGGTTGGGCGAGTCCATCGAACTGGCGGGCAGCGAAGAAGCGCGCAACCGGGCATCTGCCGAGCAGGCCGAGGCCAACGCCACCGACGCCGCCACCTCGCGCGAAGACGCGCAGGCGCTGCTGGCCGACCTGCGCAGCCACGACGCGGCGCTCGCCGCCGAAGCCGACGAAGGCACCACCTATGTGACGGACTTCGGCCAGCAGCACGCCGCGTACTTCGAGGCCCCGTCCCTGGACGACGACGTGGCGGGGGCCGATACTGCGCTCGATGAGGCCTTGATCGCGGCCCTGGAACCGAGCACCGAAGAAAGCATGGATGAAAACCCGGCGGCGTGACAGACCCTTGCCCGCATCCCGCGTGAGCGGGTTGTTGTCGGACCTGTTGCTGGATGTGCCTCTTGCGCGCGGGCAGGGCGATGCGGCGGTGCTGCTGCACACCCTGGAGCGCGCCGTCCGCCTCACCCCGGTGTTTGCCGACGCGCTCACACCGGTGGACGGCTGGCTGGCCGAGGCCGAGGCGCTGGCGCGCGACCCGCTGCAACCGCGAACCCTGGCCCGCCTGACCATTCGCATGGCGGAAGTGCACATGCGCCGTGGCCAGCTGGCGACCGCGCTGCAGGCGCTGGCGGACGCTGAAACGCAGGCGCCGGTCATGGATGAGGAAGAGCGAACCTGGCTGCGCGCCACCCGTGCTCGGGTGTGGGTGCGCCAGCAACGCCTGGCCGATGCGGCGCGTGAACTCGAGACGCTGGATGCGGCGAGCTGGCGCGTGCTCGTCGCGGTGGGTGAGCTGGCGCTGGAATCGGGTGATCTGCCACGGGCCCGCGACACGTTTTCGCGCACGCTGTCCGCGCTCCCCTGGCAGCAGGTGGAAGAGCGAATCGCCGGCCAGCAGTCGCTGGCGTTCATCGCCCTCGTGCGCGGTGAGCCGGTGGTGGCGGTGCGCCATCTTGAAGCCGCGCTCGACGGTCTGCGCGCGGTCGCGTACTGGCCCGAGGTGATCGCCACCAGCGTCACGCTCGGCGGCTTGCACACCGCCCTGGGCCACCGCGGTGTGGCGCAGCGCTTGTTTGCCCAGGCGCGGGAACTGAGCGAGCGCCACCCCAGTCCGCCGTGGGAAGCCTTCGGCCAGATGGGTGTGGCGCGGCTGAACGCCCTGCAAGGGCGCACCGACGCAGCGGTGCAGGCCGCGCTCGACGCGGCCAGGCGGCTGGCCAGGCAGGGCAGCCTGGTCGGCTATGTCGGCATGCTGGTGTTCGTGGCGCGCCTGCACACAGACGCCGGACAACACGACCAGGCCTACCGCACGCTCGCCACCGGCGTCGCGATTGCGAAGCACCGCGCCTGGCCCCAGGTCGAGCGCCTGTTGCGCGAGAAGATCGACCACTTGCGCAACGAGGTGATGGGTCCGGCCGACTTTGACGCCATGGTGCAGCGCCTCCTGGATGAGGCGCACTCCGCATGACCGGCGCGATCTGGCCGGACTGCTGGCAGTGGCTGCTGTTGGCCAACACGGCGCTCGTGTGGGGTGCCTGGTGGCACAGCGGTCCCAGGAAATCCCGGGTCGGGCTCGGCCTGGCCGTGCTGGCGTGGCTCCTGATCTGCGCGGGTGTGGCGGTCCACTGCAACGGCGTGTGGCTGTCGCTTTCACTGCTCATGCCGCCCGCCCTGGCGGTGGTGCTGGCCCGTGCCCTCCGCGGGCCATGACCCGTGCGTCCGTGCGCAACGGGCATCCGTGTTGTCGCGCAGGCCGACCTGGGCGGTACCGCTGGAAGCGGTCGGTGAACGGCTGACCTGGGAGCATGCTGCTGCCGAGCTGCACCTTGAACGTCCGCTGCCCCCCCCCTGCGAATGGGCGCTTTCGCTCCGTTGCAGTCATTCGGCCAGCCGACGTCCAGCACAGGTCTGCAACCAGGGCAATCCAAGAAGACAAAAAGCCGCTGTTCGGCACGGCAGACACCTTGAAGGACACACGGCGCATCTTCGTGGAGAGGGTGGACGGTCGACTCAACCCGGCCAAGGGCATGAAAGCGGGTGGCATCGCGGTGAACGCCGTGCGTCCGCACAGGTGCGCGCACAGATCGTCCGCCAGCGGCCGGGCCGGTTGCCTACACTGGCGGGCGATGACACCACACACCGCCCCCATCGTTTTCAAGCCGCAGGGCTTGCTCGAATCCCTGCTGGCAGGGCTGCAGCGCATCGCCCTGCAAATGCTCATCAAGCCGGTGTTCTCGCCGCGTTTTTCCATCCGCTTCCAGCGCCGTTGGCTGCAGGTCCTGGCCCGTCTGACCTTGCCGGTTCCGCGCTCGGTGAGCATCACGCCGGGGACGGTGGGTGGCGTGTCAGGAGAGTGGGTGCGCAGTCGCAAGGTCGACGCTGCTGTCACGCCGGCCGGCACCCTGCTGTATCTGCACGGAGGCGCCTACTGCATCGGCTCGCCGGTCACGCACCGCGCCCTCACGGCACGACTGGCGCTGGCCAGCGGTCTGCCGGTGTTCGTGCTGGACTACCGGCTCGCACCCGAGCACCCTTATCCGGCCGCCATCGATGACGCGCTGGCTGCCTTCGCGGCGCTGGCGGCCGACGGTCCGGTCACCATCGGTGGTGATTCGGCTGGGGGCGGCCTGGCGCTGGCCGCGGCACTGGCCCTGCGCGATGCGGGTGGCGCCACGCCAGCCTCTCTGTTGCTGCTGTCACCGCTGGCCGATGCCGTGATGCCCGATCCGCTGCCCACGCCACCCCCTGGCGAAGCCATGCTCAGCGTGCCGTGGGCGCTGGCTTGCACGGGCTTTTACCGGGGCACACACGCTTTCACCGAACCGGGCATTTCACCCATTCGCGGCGATCTGCGCGGCCTGCCGCCCACCCTCATTCAGGCCGGCACCGACGAGTTGCTGCACGATCAGGCGCTCGCACTGCACGAGGCCCTGCAATCCGCCGGGGTGACATCACGCTGCGAGATCACACAGGGACGCTGGCACGTCTTCCAGTTGCACGGTGGCGTGCTCAAGAGCGCCGATGAAGCCATCACGCGGCTGGTCTCCTTCATGCACGCGCACCTGCCTCGTGCGCGTGAGGGCGTGCCCGAGCACGAGGTGGTGATCCTGGGTGCAGGCATGTCGGGTCTTTGCATGGCCATCCAGCTGCAGCAGGCTGGCATCCACAACGTGGTGCTGCTGGAAAAACAGGCCGGGCTGGGCGGCACCTGGTGGGACAACACCTACCCCGGCGCACACGTGGACGTTCCGGCACCGGCCTATTCGTTTTCTTTCGCGCCCAACCCGCGCTGGACCCGGCGTTTCGCCTCTGCACCCGAGATCCAGGCCTACATGCGCGAGCTGGCCGAGCGCCATGGCATCACCGCCCGCATCCGCTTCAACACCCAGCTCAGCGAAGCGAGCTTTGACGAGGCCACGGGCCAGTGGACGTTGACCACCAGCAACGCACAGAGCATGCGCTCCCGCTTCTTCGTGTGCAGCGCTGGCCCGCTGAGTCAGCCACGGTGGCCCGAGATCCCCGGACTCGAGGAATTTCAGGGCCGCCGACTGCACTCGGCCCGCTGGGACGCCACCTGCCCGCTGGAAGGCCAGCGGGTGGCCGTGATCGGCACCGGTTCCACGGCGTCGCAGATCGTGCCCCCTGTCGCGGCACGAGCAGCGCACCTGCAGGTTTTCCAGCGCACCGCCAACTGGGTGATGCCCCGCCTGGACCGGCCCTACACCGCGGTCGATCGCTGGCTCGCCCAGTCCGGTCTGTACAACCGGATGGTGCGTTGGAGCTGGGTCCAGGCGCTGGAGTGGGGCCGCCGGGGCTTCGATGAAGGCACGCTGGCACGCAGGGGCATGCTCAAGACGGCGGCCGCCCACCGGCTGAAGCAGGTCCCTGACGACGAGTTGCGGACACGCCTCACGCCGACGTATCCGCTCGGCTGCAAACGCATCATCTATTCGAACGACTTCTACCGTGCGCTCAGCCAACCCCACGTGGAGCTGGTGACGCAGGGCATCGAACGCATCACGCCCCACGGCATACAAACCACCGACGGCCGCGAGCGCCCGGTCGAAGTGCTGATCTGCGCCACGGGTTTTGACGTGGCACACATGCTGTCATCGATCAAGGTCTCGGGCCTGCATGGCCAGACGCTGAGCGAGCGCTGGCAGGCCGGTCCCGAGGCTTACCACGGCATCACGGTGGCGGGTTTTCCCAACTTCTTCCTAATGCTCGGGCCCAACACCGCCACGGGCCACACCTCCACCTTGCTCTACATCGAACCCGGCGTGCAGCACGCCATCGCCTGCATGAAGGCGGTGCGCCAGGGTGGCCAGCGCTGGATCGACGTGCGGCCTGACGTGATGGCCACACACAACCAGCGGTTGCAGGCCCGCCTGGGCGGCTCGGTGTGGAGCCAGTGCCGCAGTTGGTACCGGCTGGAGAGCGGTCGCATCATCGCGCTGTTTCCAGGCTTCACGCGGGAGTACGTCAACGCCGTCAAGACAGTCGACCTGAACGATTACACGCTGGGTTGACGACCGTGGGCCTGTCGGTCCTGGTGTCCGGGGTGCAAAGCACCTCAGGCGTCACTTCAACCCTCGGTGTTGCGCTGGCCGACAACTTCAGCGTCAACGGCCCCGGGCTGGAATGTCGAACGCCTGGATCTTGATGGCCACCAGACCGGTGCAGTGGGGTTCACCTTCACCAACACGATCTGGTCCCTGCGTTCCGGCACCAACGTGAACCCGGCTGCCATCGTGGCCTCGGGCACCACGGCGTTCACCAGCGTAGGCCCCATCCGCTGCTGCGTCTCCGAGGCGGCCATTTGGGCGTTGCGCGTCGCAGCGTCAATCCTGGATGGTGCGTCCGAACATGAACTGGAACACTGCGCCTCGCCCGACCTCGCCCTTGCCGTGGATATGCCCCCCATGCCGCTCGATGATGCGGTGGACGGTGGCCAAGCCAATGCCGGAGCCCTGAAACTCGCTGGGCTGGTGCAGCCGCGTGAAGGGTTTGAAGAGGCGGTCCGAGCGGGACATGTCGAATCCTGCACCGTTGTCCCGGACAAAAAACGTTGGCGCGCCGACCTCGCTGGCGGGCACACGACCGAACTCGATGCGGGGCTGCGGCGTGTTCCGTGAATATTTCCAGGCGTTGCCCAGCAGATTTTCGAGTGCAATCTGGGCGAGGTGGGGATCACAGTCGGCGAACAATTCGGGTTCGATGACCACCTCGACCGGGTTCTCAGGGTCTCGTTGCCGCTCCTGTCGGATCACCTCGTCGGCCATCTCGCTCAGGTTCGCCCAGGAGCGTTGCAGCTGGGTCTGGCTGACCCGCGCCAACGCCAGCAAGTCCTTGATCAGACCACCCATCCGGCTCGCAGAAGCCATGACCCGGCTGATGATTGCATCGTCCTCGGGACGGACGCGGTCGCCCATTTGCTCTCTGAGCACATGCATGAAGCCGTCGATCGAACGCAGGGGCGACTTCAGGTCATGTGAAACCGAGTAGGCAAAGCTGTCAAGCTCGCGGTTGATGTGCTGAAGCTGCTCGGTGCGGGCCTGGACGCGCTGCTCCAGGGTGTCTTGCAAGCGCTGGATTTTCAAGTCGCGCCGCAGTCGCATCAGTTCGGCGCTGCTGCGGCTGGCGAAGATCGATGTCAGTGCCTGAATATCGGCACCGATCTGGGCGGAGTGCTCCCAGGCGACGGCCAGCAGGCCAATGGCTGTCCCGTCGGGGTCGCGCAAGGCGATTCCAGCGACCGTATGGGAATGCCCGTCAGCAAAGGGGAGGTCAGACAGCAAGGACTCCCCCGCGGGCAACTCGATGACACACAGGCCATCGCTGGCCATCATCGCTGAAGCGCTGGGCTCGTGCAGATGCACACGGCGATTGGGTTGCAGGTCGCCGTTGTGCGTCAGGCCCAGCGTGTTGATGCCACCACCTACTGCCGTTTCACCAATCACCACGCTGGTTGCACCCAAGGCCACCACCATGTGCTCGGTCACCGACAGGAAGAACGCCTGTCCGATTTTGGGCGAAACCCCTTCGGCGAGATTCATCAGCATGCTGCGGCGCCGTTTTTCTTCGGCCACATTGAGGACGAAGGACAGGGCACAGGCTTCACCTTCGATGTCGATGATCTCGGCCCATACCTTGACCTCGACCAGTTCGCCCTTGCGGTTGCGCACCTGTGTTTCGTAACCCGTCAGGCGACCGTCGCGCAGCATGGTGTTGACATAGTTTTTGCGCACCTGCTGGCTGGGCCAGACGCCTGTTTCGAGCGACGTTTTTCCAACGAATTCTTCGGGAAGGCCACCGAAAACGTGCTCGCAGGCGTCGTTGACTTCCAGGTAGCGCCCGTCGCTCAGGCGTGTGAGGGTCATGCAGATCGGGCTGTGCCGAAAGGCTTTGGAAAAGCGCGCTTCAGACTGCAGCAGGGCCCTGCGCGACTTTTCTTCGGCGCTCATGTCGACCACCATGCCGATCATGAGCCTCTCCTTGCCCTGCTGGATGAGCTCGGCGTAGACCAGCGAATCGAACTGGGAGCCATCGCGCCGCAATCCGCGGGCATGCATGCCGCTCACCCGACCATGCGCTTTCAGGGTGTTTCGAAAGGCTTGCTCCTCGGCCGGGTTGGCCCACAGGTTGGGCGGCTGCTGGCCGACCAGATCGCTTCGCGAAAAGCCGCTCGCCAAGGCATAGGCATCGTTGACATCCACGGTCACGCGGCTGTCCAGAGACTGCACGAGGCAGGGCACCGGGTTGTTTCGGAACAGCGCTTTGAAGCGCTCTTGGCTTTCCTTCAGGGCAGCTTCTGCTTCGTAGGCGAGTCTCAGCGCTTCCTTCTGCGTGTCGAACGCTTCCTGGAGTCGGTACTGACCCGCCAGAGCGCTGATCAACACGATTCCGATCACCACCACCTGGACCACCCACACGGTCCAACCGGTGGGTGGTAGCGTCCCTGGCAGCATCCCGCGCTGTTCGAACCAGTTGATCAACCCGAGTGCCAAGATGCAATACAGCACGACTGCGATCATCTTTTTCCGCGAGAGGAACGTGCTTGCCAGCACCATGGACGACAGCAGCACGAACACGCCTGCACTGCGAACGCCCCCGGTGATCACGGTGGTGACCGTGGCGATCGTCAGAATCAACAGCACCAGACCATGGGCCGCGATGGTGACGCGTCCGCGATGGAGCAGCCAGCCCAGCACCCACAACAGCACACTGGTGGCGCCGACCAGCATCGTCAGCAGCGTGATCCCGTCGCGCAGAAAGAGTGCCAGTGCGATCGTCGGGGCGGCGAAGCTCGCTGCCAGCAGCAATACGCGCAGGGCTTTGACGCGGTGCTGGTCGAGTGTTCCCGACGAGCCGTCAAATGCAAACTCGCCCTGGCGCGGGGTGATGTGCTCAGGCATCAGGTGTCTGTCCGCAGGAGGTGATCCGTGCTGCAACAGGGGTGAGAACGGTCGCCACGGCGCAGCAGCGGAGCGCGATGGTGTTCACGTCTCCAACAGGTCTGCATCGGTGCCAGGGGCACGGATCGGTGATTTCGTGGGCCTCAGAAGGGTTCATTTTTTTGATTTGTCAGTCCGCAAGCCAAGCCTTGTCATCGGCATGTTTCGGCGCGGTTGCCCTTGATGGACCCAGTATCGACAGCTGAACAGAGACCTTGATCAAAATGCGCGGAAAGTGCGCTTGAAGTCCGCTACGGTGTGGATGGGTTCACACTTTTGTACAGCCAGTCCAGGCGCTTTGCGACGCCGCTCCCCTGGCGATGGACGGCGCGGCATGGCTCGGCGCCAGCGGCAAGATCGGTCGGGTTGAAGCTGCCATCCAAAACCCGGAGCGAGGTCGCATTGAGCGCCTGCAACTGTGCAGGGAGATCACGGCGGCGTCTATGCAACCGATTGTGCGGCGCCTGGCGACACGCTGCTATTCCACCAAAGTCCTCTTCAGACCCAGCCAGCCTGCACCGCCTTACGCCGTTGGTGTACTTCGGCAGGCACGTTGGAATGGGGCGGGTCGGCAGCACCGTGGGGGTGATCGCTTGGGGTGCCGGCAGCTGCCTGAACTACCTTGGCGACAAAGCCGGGTGCGTGGCATCGTCGCCAAGGTCGCCGCGACCATTTTCCGTGGACCCAAAAGCCGCCGGCCACGAACGACTTTTGATGACCGGTAGCGCCAGTTCAGCGCTGCCGGTGGCGGGATGCGCTCAGCACAAGGGGTGTGTCCTCTCCAATGGAGGGAGGAGAGACGCGCCCCTCTCTCTGCTGCCCAGCGCATGTCTTGACCTTGCAAGTTCGATAACCGGTTTCAAACGCACAGCCTGCCCGTGGTGACGAGGGACATCAAGGTTTGGTACCTTCTGCCGTGTCGGTCGTTTCCAATTTTTGCGCCACATGACCTTGTTGATCTCGAATAAAAATGGGCTGAGGGGCATGATCCACGGACATCTCTTTGAGGATGCTTCGGCCGGATTACCGCGGCGACTGTTCTGGAATCTTTCACTACCCTGTCATCCCATCACCTGGCAGGGCGAGAGTTGGGACTGCTTCGTTCAGTGCGATTGGCTTCACTGGCCTTTGCGTGTCTGGACGGGTCTGGACGGGGCGACCTTGTCGACCGTTGGCGATCCCGCCATGATCGAGTGCTCGGTGTACTTCGCGGCACACCATCCCGTCCAGATCGCTTCGCTCTGCTTGAAGCGAATGGGGCCAGCAGCCCGCTTCGCAGTCGACATCACGGGCTCCTTCGACCTGCAAGGGTTTGGGGATCTCGATGCCAAGGACATCCTGTTTGCTGTGCGGGGCGAGATCGATTTCGAGGGGATTGTCGTGGTCCCGGAGCACCTGACGCCCAGTCCCTTGGCGCCCCGCGAGGTGATTCAGGCGCTCGAGCCCCACCTGGACAGCGCTCAATTGGGTCCACCAGAGTGGGACCGTTTCCGGTATGTGCTGAAACCTGCGGCTCAGGCGGCGCCTCCTCTCGACTGAACCATTGACCGACAGGGGAAAACCACATCATGGACAAGCGCGCGCTCAAGACCTTGCTTGACACCTACTGGTCTGCAGCTGGCTGGAAACAAGCTCCAAAGACCCCGAGCGGAGAAGCGTTCGAGCACGCCAAGCGACAAGGCGTCATGTTCGACCCGCTCTGGCGGTCCCACGACGAAACCATCGTTCAGTTGCGACAGCAGGTGCGGCGCCTGACCGAGCGGCAGATCGCAGACGGATTCCTGGCGAGCCTGTCCACCCGCCGGCTTGACTGGCGCTCGGCGCTTGGCAGCTTCTCGGTCGCGCAGTGGCTCCCTGACCATCGGGTCTCGGCGGGTGCGGGACAGTGCCCCGTCTGCGGGCTTGACTGTGCGCCCCATTCTCAGGACCTCAATGTGCTCAATTTCGAGCGTTTGAAGTGGGGCGGCGTCAGACACGCAGACCCGATGTACGCGCTGCTGGACCTCGAACTGTTTCTCGCCCATCCACCCACAACTCCCACCGCGGACGACACGCACATATTTCAGGACCTCATGACCTCAATCGCGTCGGTTGCACCTTCGGTCATGGCCTCGGCTTTGCACCAACACTTTCCCGCAAGCTTGAAAGCAAACAAGGCGGAACGGGACCGGGTCGTTGCGATTCTTGGCCTCTGCGGTGTCTTGGACACGCCAGCGCATCCCGGCTTTGGCGAAGCGTTCGTGCCGATCGGCGAGCGCGTGCTGCCGAACCATCATTTCGTCGACATGGCCTACCCGGCGTGCTGGTGGAGCGGATCGGCAGGCATCAACCAGCGCCGCCTGTCGGCATTGTTCGGGCACGTTTTGTAGCTGACAAGGCGTTCGCTGGGCCACCCAGACCCTGTGACGATTCATCCGAAGTGCGGCCAGGCCGGCCTGCGCTGGATGGCTGGAGGCGGGGGTGCAGCGGTCGTTCGACGCGGCCATCCTTGAATGCCAGATGCCCGCGGCGATCGGCATTCAGGCGTGCAAGGTAAAGGGCAGCATCCAGTCTGATGCCGAAGTCCTCCGGCCCTCTGCTGCGCAACGGTTGCGGTTGTTGATACAGCCAAGTCCACCGACCCGTTCATGACACCACTTGGCCGTTCGCGCGACAAGCGCGATCTCGGCGCCTTCGACGTGCCGAGGCTTGGCGCTCCAGCGCGGGAAGGTCGGGTATTGCTCGAGAAAGGGCTTGAAACTTGAGCTCTGACGCTGAGGCTCGCGTGACCCAGAGCCCGCGAACCTGAACTCTGCGGGGTTCGACCGTTCACACCTTGGCGAGGAAGGCCGCCGCATCACCCGCTTCACACTTCCAGTCTGCGAAGACCCCGACCAGATTGCATTCCACGCAGCGGCAAGCGATGTAAACCCAACGCACGTCATGGGTGCCCTCGTACACGGAGACGCCGGACATCAGCTCAAACACCTCGTTTTCACACACGCACTCGTGCGCCTCGGGCACGGCTTCTTCAACGTGTTCCGCGCTGTCGCCCATCAGGTGTTCCTGCCCGCAGTCGGTGCAGGTTCGGATGGCAACGCCGGCTTCTTCATCGGTCTGCAGCGCGAAGCTCCGGCACCCGCAGTCGCATTTGGACGCTGCAAACCGGACGGCCTCATGGCGGTTCGCCACGCTGTAATCGCGCAGCTCGGCTTGGGTGTCGCCCGACGTCGTCCCGTACCAGAACTCGCCCTTCTTCGTCAGTGCCATTGATGCTGCTCCATTCTTCAAGGTGGAATTCCCGGCAGGCCCGACGCCAAACTCGCTCCGGTCCTCTGGATTTTGCCTGCAGGCCCGGCGAATCCTCGTCAAGGGCCCTGGTCGGGGTGGTCGCCTGGATCCGAAAAGCATGGGCGACCGGCGGATGTGCAGCGATGATGGGTTGACGCATGCCGCATCATCACGATCTATGAAATCCAAACCTGAGCCCGTGAGTGAAGTGACCTCGCCCGGCCCCCGCGCGCGAAAGAACCCGCTGAGCCCGAAGAAACTTTTGCTGACCAAGTGGACGGCCGTGAAGCCGCGTCATCGCGAGAAACACTTCGTTGTCACGAGGGTCATCGAGCCCGATCCACCTTCGATGCGTGTCGAGCAGATCGAACTGGAGGCCGTGCATTCCAAGCAGGTGTATCTGCTGCACTGGCGCGAGCTGACAGACGCGAGCTTATGGCGCCAAGGCTGGGTATGACTCGAGGCCTTCCTGGACGTCTGCAATCGGGGTGCGTGGACTGGCGATCACGGACAGAAGCCGTCCTCGCCATCGCTTCGCGATCGCTGAAGGGCAAGCCCTTGGGCGCCAATCATCGGTACCCTGCGATCCGCGCACCACAGCGCAATTGCGTTCAAGACGGACCGTCGCAACCGTTGTTCAATGTGACCTGCCCGATTTCTTCGGAGCAGCAATTTCCAGGAAGACGGCCCGCCACCCGCGAGGAGCCCATCGGGAAAGGGCCGATTCAACGAATATGGACATCAACTCCACGAGAAGGCACGTGCCGCCGCACTTCCCACCGATGCCCCGAGCATGAGTCCCACCAACGCATCTGAAGGGAAATGGGCTCCCGCCTGCACCCGAGCCCATGCGGTGATCACGGCGATGGAGGGCACGAGCGCGAACTCTGGCCAGAGGACCATCCATGGCGACAGCGCCCCGGCCAGACACGCCATCACGGAGGCGTGGGTGCTGGGCATTCCTCCCCGATCCGAATGATGGAGGTGGTTGGCACAAAGCCCGATGGCGAATGGGCGCCGTGAAGAAAGCCATCTCGCCAACCGTTTGACGAGCCATTGCATCAAGGTCGCCACCCCCAGTGCAGACAGGACTGGGCCGATGGCATCAGCCCTGAAGACCATGGATGATGCGAGCACTACAACCAGCGGCAGCCAGCTCCAGTGTGCGATGGCGATCGCCAAGCTGAGTCGCAAGGGACGATCGGTTCTGCCAGCACCCATCCAGCAAAACCACGCGATATCGCGAGATCGGCTCGATGGGAATGCAGATGCGGCAGTGGGCCCAGAGTGGTTCAGCATCCATCCACGGTGCCTGCTGAACATGTCAAACGTGTTTCTTTGTCGCAGTGAAACAGCGTGGGCTTCCACAGAAATCACGCTGTCATATTGAAGGCACACACTTCTCTCACACCGCTGGTCCTGACGGGTAAAAAGTATCGGGACACCACATTACAAATGGATGCCATTCGCCCAATGTTTCAAGCGCCAGTTCGAATGGCGAGTAGCTCAGTGAATGCAGCTGAATCGACGGAATCGCTTGGTCGGGCTCCAGTGCGATGACCAACGCAGCGAGTGTCTGGGCCCCGGGGCTTTCCGGGCTGACCTGAGCGAGCCTCCTGGCTTTCTTGACTGCAAGCGTGTGATCGCCTTTTATGAGGTGGGTGATGCTGTGACTTCTGTGTCGCGCCGCGAGTTTGCGAAACGTCGTGTCGAGTAACAGGCCTCGGAGGCGCAGCGGTCATGCAAGAACCCGCCGTCGAATGATCGGTGATGAACGCGTCTTGTTTTTAGGTACATCGGCCTCGAACGGCTCACATCAGTCTTCACCTGACGTTCGTCTCCGCAGAAAGAAACAAGCCTCACAAAGACGCAGGCGCCATCGGGGGCTCAGAGCGAGGTGCGCAGCCGCCAGATCTCCGGAAACAGCACCACGTCCAGCATCTTGCGCAGGTAGCTCACGCCGCCCGTGCCGCCGGTGCCGCGCTTGAAGCCGATCACGCGCTCCACCGTGGTGACGTGGCGGAAACGCCAGAGGCGGAACGTGTCTTCGAGGTCGGTGAGTTCTTCGCCCAGCTGGTACAGGTCCCAGTGGTCCTTGGGGTTGCGGTAGACCTCCAGCCAGGCTTGTTCGACCGCGTCGCTGGCCTCGTAGGCCTGGGTCCAGTCGCGATCGGTGTGGCTCTGTGGCACGGCAATGCCGCGACGCGCGAGCAGGCGCAGGGCTTCGTCGTACAGCGACGGCGCCTCAAACGCTGCCTGCACCACCGCCAGCCGCTGCGGGTTGTGCGCGTGGGGCTTCAGCATGGCCGCGTTCTTGTTGCCCATCGCGAATTCGATGCAACGGTACTGGTGGCTCTGGAAGCCGCTGGACTGTGCGAGGTAGGGCCGCAGCGCGCTGTATTCAGGCGGCGTCATGGTGGCGAGCACGTCCCAGGCGTGCACGAGTTGTTCCATGATTTTCGAGACGCGCGCGAGCATCTTGAACGCGGGCTGCAGCTCGTCGCCGGCGATGTGCGTGATGGCCGCGTGCAGCTCGTGCAGCATGAGTTTCATCCAGAGTTCGCTGGTCTGGTGCTGGACGATGAACAGCATCTCGTCGTGCGCGGGCGAGAGCGGCTTCTGCGCGTTGAGGATGCTGTCGAGCTGGAGGTAGTCGCCGTAGCTCATGTCGCGGCTGAAGTCGAGCTGTGCGCCTTCCTCGCGCACGATGTCTGCGGGCTTCTGTGGTTCGGAATGGGCGTGCGGGCACATGCTCAGGTCACCGCGTGTTTCTGGTTGAACTCGGCGCGCTGCCATTCCCCGCTCTCCAGCACCTGTTTGAGGTGTTCGACCGAGTGCCACACGTCTTCGAAGCCGATGTAGAGCGGGGTGAAGCCGAAACGCAGGATGTCCTTGTGCTGGCCGGCATCGCCCGCGCGGTAGTCGCCCACCACGCCGCGTGCGATGAGGGCCTGCACGATCGCGTAGGCGCCGTCGTCTTTGGTCAAACACACCTGCGAGCCGCGCTGTGCATGGTCCAGCGGTGTGGCCAGGCCAATGCCGTGGCCCTGGCAGCGCTCGTCCACCAGCGAGATGAAGAGGTCGGTGAGCGCGAGCGACTTGCGGCGCAGCGCGGCCATGCCGCCCAGGGCTTCAGCGGCCAGCACCGTGTCCACGCCGCAGTCAAGCGCAGCCAGGCTGATCATGGGTTGGGTGCCGCACTGGTAGCGGGTGATGCCGGGCGCGGGCTGGTAGTCCGGCGTGAAGGCGAAGGGGGTGGCGTGGCCCCACCAGCCGGCGAGGGGCTGCCAGAAGCGGTCGGTGTGGCGCGGGTTCACCCAAACGAAAGCCGGCGCGCCCGGGCCGCCGTTGAGGTACTTGTAGCCGCAGCCCACCGCGTAGTCGGCGCCCGCGCCGGTGAGGTCCACCGGCACGGCGCCCGCGCTGTGCGCCAGGTCCCACAGCATGAGCGCGCCGGCCGCGTGGGCGGCGGCGGTCACGGCCGGCATGTCGTGCATGGCGCCGGTGCGGTAGTTCACGTGGGTGAGCATGAGCACGGCCACCTCGGGCGTGAGGGATGCGGCGATCTCGTCGGGCTCGACCAGCACCAGCTCGAAGCCACGCTCTTTGCACAGGGCCTCGGCGATGTAGAGGTCGGTTGGGAAGTTGCTGCGTTCGCTCACGATGCGTTTGCGCTGCGGGTGGTCGGCGGTGCTGAGGTTGAGCGCGGCGGAAAGCACCTTGAAGAGGTTGATGGAGGTGCTGTCGGTGGCCACCACGGTACCGGGCGCGGCGCCGATCAGGCGCGCGATCTTGTCGCCCACCCGGCCGGGCATGGTGAACCAGCCGTTCTTGTTCCAGCTCTGGATCAGGTCGACTCCCCACTCGCGGGTCACCACGTCGGCCACGCGCGCAGGTGCGCTGCGCGGCATCACGCCGAGCGAATTGCCGTCGAGGTAGATGGTGCCTTCGGGCAACAGGAAGAGCTCGCGCAGGGCGCGCAGCGGGTCTTGCGCGTCGAGTGCGCGGCAGTCTTGAAGCGTGGTGGTCATGGCAGTTCTCGGAGGATGGCGCGCACGGGGCTGGCGTCGGCGGTGGTGAGTTTCAGGGGCAGGGCGATGAGCTCGTAGTCGCCCTCGGGCACGTCGTCGAGCAGCAGGTTTTCCAGCACGCGCAGTCCGCGCCGGCGGATGGTCTGATGGCTGTCCAGCGTCTTGCTGTTGGCCGGGTCGATGCTCGCGCTGTCGATGCCGATCAGCAGCACGCCGAGGTCGGCGAGTTGCTCCACGGTCTCGGGTGCGAAGGCGGGCAGGTCGTTGTCGAACGCGTCTTGCGGCTGGTGTTCATACACACGCACGAGCACCCTTTCAGGAAGGTCTGCCAGTGCGTGCGCGATGTGCTCGGGCTTCACCAGCGGGCCACAGCCGATGGCGTGGATCACGCGGCAGGGCCCGAGGAAGGCGTCGAGCGAGACTTCGCCGATGGCCGCGCCGTTGGGGTCGTAATGCAGCGGCGCATCGGCATGCGCGCCCACGTGGGGCGAGAGCGTGATGGCGCTCACGTTGACCGGGCAGCCCGGGCCGATGGTGGCGGCCCAGGTCTGCGAGTAGGCCGTGTCGCCCGGAAAGACCGGGGCATGGGCGTGTATGGGTGGGGAGATGTCCCAGCGTTTTTTCATGGTGCTGTGAAGGTAGCACCGTGAAAAAACCCGTGGTGTCGGTTAATCCCAACAGGCGTCAAAAATGCTTGAGACCTGAAGTAATTGAGGGTTCAGTCTGCGCCGCCGACCGGCGGCAGGCCGTGGCGTTGGCGCGCGCGGGTGCAGGCCTCGCTGCCTTCTTCAAACTCGCGGCAGGGCGAGGGGCGCCACTCGTAAATGCCGCAGCCGATCTGGTCGCCGAGCCGGCCGGTGAGGGCGGCGCAGCGGGGTGGTGAATGGTCGGTGCCGCGCATGCGCATGGTGGTGTCGGTGACCTCCACCGCCAGGCCCGAGGGCACGCTGCCGCCCATGTCCTGCATCTCGTGGACCGAGAAGTCGACGCGGAAGCAGGCGCAACAGGCGCCGCAACTGGTGCAGGCACTCATGTGGCTGCCTTGGCGACCGCAGGTGCCCGGTACACCAGCACCTTGAGCGAGCGGTCTTCCGATACGTCGGCAAACACCGCCGGGTTGGCCAGGCGCTGCTCGAACACCAGTTCGGGCGCAGCCTCGCGCATCTGGTCCATCAGGAAGGCCGGGCTGAGTTGCGGCGCGTTGAGGCAGAGCAGCACACGGCCCTCCGGCCGCAGCAGATCGGGCAGGCGGCGCATGAGTTTGAGGTAGTCCTGCGTGGCGATGAAGCTGCCCTTCTGGTGGCTCGGCGGGTCGACGATGACCAGGCCGTAAGGGCCGCCGCGCGTGATCTTGCCCCAGGTCTTGAAGATGTCGTGCACGAGAAAACTCGCGCCTTCCTTCAGCGCGTTCAGCGGGTGGTTCTGCTGGCCGATGGCCATGGCACCGGCGCTCATGTCCACGTTGACCACCTGCTTCGCGCCGCCTTGCAAGGCCACCACCGAAAACGCACAGGTGTAGGCGAACAGGTTGAGCACCTTGTGGCCCGCCGCGTGCTCGCGCACCCACTGGCGGCCTTCGGCCATGTCGAGGAAGAGACCGTGGTTCTGGCCTTTGAGCAGATGCACCAGGTAACGCGCGCCGCGCTCGGTGACCACATGCGGCTCGGGCACGCTGCCGGCCATCAGGCGCGTGTCCGCCGGGCCGTCACCGCGGCACTGGAACACCCAGTTCAGGGGTTCACCCGGTGCGATCTCGCTCCAGCGGGCTTGCAGTGCTTCACCGATCACGATCAAGGTGTCGTCGGTCACCGGCTGGAAGCTGGTGAGCAGCCAGACCGGTGCAAACGCGTCCAGTGTCCACTGCTCGCAGCCCGGGTACAGACCGCCGCGGCCGTGGAACACCCGGCGCGCGTCGGTGCCGGGTTCGATGCGCGCGATCGCGTCGAGCAGGGCCTGCATCAAGCCAGGCGGCCGAGCAGCAGAAACTCCATCAAGGCCTTCTGCGCGTGCATGCGGTTCTCGGCCTCGTCCCACACCACCGACTGCGGACCGTCGATCACTTCGGCGCTGACCTCTTCGCCGCGGTGCGCCGGCAGGCAGTGCATGAAGAGCGCGTCGGGTTTGGCCTGGCGCATCATGTCCTCGTCCACACACCAGCGCTTGAAGGCCTCGCGGCGCACTTCGTTTTCGGACTCGAAGCCCATGCTGGTCCACACATCGGTGGTGACCAGATCGGCACCCGCGCAGGCCTCGCGCGGGTCCTTGAACACCTGGTAGCAGTCGCGGTTGCTGATGCCGGCGAGCACCGGGTCGACCTCATAGCCGCCGGGCGTGCTCACGTGCACCGTGAAGCCCAGCAGCTCGGCCGCTTGCAGCCAGGTGTTGGCCATGTTGTTGCCGTCGCCCACCCAGGCCACCACCTTGCCTTTGATGGCGTCCAGCGGCTGGCCGCTGGCAGCGGGTCGGTACTCCACCAAAGTGAACAGGTCGGCCAGGATCTGGCAGGGGTGGAATTCGTTGGTCAGGCCGTTGATCACGGGCACGCGCGAGTGCGCGGCAAACGCTTCGATCTTGCTCTGCTCGTAGGTGCGGATCATCACCAGGTCGACCATGCGGCTGATCACCTTGGCACTGTCTTCAATCGGTTCGGCGCGGCCGAGCTGGCTGTCGCCGGTGGTCAGGTGCACCACCGAGCCGCCCATCTGGTACATGCCCGCCTCGAAGCTCACGCGGGTGCGTGTGCTGGCCTTCTCGAAGATCATGGCCAGCGTGCGGTCCGGGTCGGCGAAGGGCTGGTACTTCTCGAACGCCTTGAACTTTTTCTTGATGTGGGCCGCTCGCGCCAGCACGTGGGCGCATTCGTCCGCGCTGAGGTCCTTGAACTGCAGGTAGTGGCGAATCGTCATGTCGGGCTTTGCTCTTTGAGGAAGGCGTGGATCAGCGGCAGCAGGATGGCGAGCACTTCGTCGGCCTCGGCGATGGTCATGATCAGCGGCGGCACCAGGCGGATCACGCTGTCGGCGGTGACGCTGATCAAGAGGCCCGCATCGGCGGCACGCTGGGTGAGGGCGCCGCAGGGGTGGTTGAGTTCCACGCCGATCATCAGGCCCTGGCCTCGGATGTCTTTGAGGCCCGGGTGACCGCCCAGGCTTTTCACCAGCGCGTCGTGCATGTGCGCACCGACGCGCTCGGCGTTGGCCAGCAGCCCGTCTTCTTCAATGATGCGGATGGTTTCCACGCCGGCGCGCATGGCCAGCGGGTTGCCGCCGAAGGTGGTGCCGTGGTTGCCCGGCTGGAAGATGTGGGCCGCTTTGGGGCCGGCCACCACCGCACCGATGGGAACGCCCGAGCCCAGGCCCTTGGCCAGCGGCATCACGTCGGGCAGGATGCCCGCCCACTGGTGGGCGAACCACTTGCCGGTGCGGCCCATGCCGCACTGCACCTCGTCGATCATGAGCAGCCAGTCTTGCTGGTCGCACAGGGCGCGCACGTCTTTCAGGTACTGCGCGCGCATCGGGTTCACCCCGCCTTCGCCCTGGATGGTCTCGAAGAACACGGCCACGACATTGGGGTTGCCCACCGTGGCCTTTTTCAGCGCCTCGATGTCGTTGGCCGGCACGCGGATGAAACCTTCCACCAGCGGTCCAAAGCCGGCCTGCACCTTGGGGTTGCCGGTGGCCGAGAGGGTGGCGATGGAGCGGCCGTGGAAGGCCTTCTCGTAGACCACGATCTCGGGGCGCTCGATGCCCTTGTCGTGGCCGTACTTGCGCGCCAGCTTCAGGGCGGCTTCGTTGGCTTCCAGGCCGGTGCTGCAGAAGAACACGTTGGTCAGGCCCGAGCGCTCCACCAGCATCTGCGCGAGGCGTTCCTGGTCGGGCACGTGGTAGTAGTTGCAGCAGTGGATCATCTTGGCCACCTGGTCCTGCAGGGCCGGCACCAGTTTGGGGTGGCCGTGGCCCAGGGTGTTCACGGCGATGCCGGCCAGCGCGTCGATGTATTCCTTGCCGTTCACGTCCCACACGCGCACGCCCTTGCCGTGCGACATCGCGATCGGCAGGCGGCCGTAGGTGTTCATCACATGGGGCGAGGCAACAGGGTTGAGGGCGGCGTTCATGCGGTGACTCCGGGAAAGTGGGGCGCTGGAGGGCCAAAAAGAAAGCGGCTCAACGCAGGTTGAGCCGTCGAAGCGCGATTTTAGGCGCAGCTGCCGGGCATCATCATTGCTTGTTGGGCATCGCTGAAATGCGCGACGACCGGGTCTCTGGACCCCGGGTTATCCCTCGTTTCAAGTCTTATATAAGATAGAATACCTGACGCTTCTGCGGTCGAGCGATCCTCGTTGCCGTGGTGGTTTTCTCCTCTGCACGGCCCTCCATCCGAAGGCTTCTCCCGATGGTTTCACCGACAGCCAAACAAGTCTTCATCCAGGGCATCACCCAGAACGGCCGCACCTTCCGGCCGAGCGACTGGGCTGAGCGTCTGGCCGGCGTCATGAGTCCGTTTCGCCCCGGCGGCGCCCAGCCCGGCAGCCACCTGAGCTATTCCCCCTGGTGCGTGCCCAACACCATCAACGGCATCAAGTGCGTGGTGGTGCACGTGGATCTGCGCGAAGCCGAACCCATGGCGTGGGACTTCTGCATGAACTTTGCGCGCGACAACGACCTGCAGGTGGCCGAGGCTTGTCTGCTGCCCGACCCGCCTCGTTCTGTTTGAGTTTTCTCCGGCTGGCCCGGTCATCGGCGACCACGCAGCAGAGCGCCCAGCCTCCGCAAGCCCAACAGCCCGCTAGCTGCAGGTGTGAGGTGTTTTCGAAACGCGCAGACCGGCAGAAGCCCAGATGCAAAAAAGCCGTCTTGCGACGGCTTTTTTGCTTTTGCTGGCAGCGCACCCGTTTCAAACGGCAGGCCAAAATGGGCCCGGGCTGGTGGTCTGGCGGGGCCAGACCGGTGGGTTTCAGGCAGCGGCTGCTGCGAGGCCCTTGACTTTGGTCGACAGGCGGCTCTTGTCGCGAGCGGCCTTGTTTTTGTGGAAGATGCCCTTGTCGGCAACGATGTCCACCACTTTTTGCATCTTGGCGAACAGCTCGGTCGCCTTGTCCTTGTCACCGGCCAGAACGGCTTTTTCCACGTTCTTCACCGCGGTGCGGTACTTCGAACGCAGCGAGGTGTTGGCTGCGTTGATCTTGACGTCCTGGCGTACGCGCTTGCGGCCAGACGCCAGACGGGGGTTCTTTTTCTTCGGCTTGGTTGCCATGGTGTGATTCCTTCAATGTTTGGGGATGATGCCAGCAAAGCCCGCGATTTTAGCACGGGCCAGTGCGCCAGCAACCCACACCCGGGCGGCCCGCCCACCCGTCGCTACACTCGCGCCGTGACCCTGTTCAAATCCGCTTCCCTCGTCTCCCTGCTCACCCTGGCTTCGCGCATCACGGGATTGGTGCGCGAACTGCTCATGGCGGCCACGTTCGGCGCCAGCGCGCTGACCGATGCGTTCAACGTTGCGTTCCGCATCCCCAACCTGCTGCGCCGCCTGTTCGCGGAGGGCGCGTTCAGCCAGGCGTTCGTGCCGGTGCTGGCCGGGGAGCGTGAAACACACGGCGATCAAGCGACGCGGCAGATGGTCGACCAGATCGCCACCGTGCTGGCCTGGGCGCTCACCGTCACCTGTGTGCTGGGCGTGCTGGGCGCGCCGGTGCTGGTGTGGGCCATGGCCAGCGGTTTGAGCGAAGAGGGTTTCAACGCTGCCGTGTTCATGACGCGCTGGATGTTTCCCTACATCGCGTTCATGTCGTTCGTGGCGCTCTCAGCCGGCATTTTGAACACCTGGCGGCGTTTTGCCGTGCCGGCGGCCACGCCGGTGCTGCTCAACGTGGCGATGATCGCCGCCGCGTACTGGGGTGCACCGTGGTTCGCCACACTCGGCATCGAGCCGATCTTTGCCATGGCCGGTGGTGTGCTGCTGGGTGGCGCACTGCAGCTCGGCGTGCAGCTGCCCGCGCTGCGCAAGCTGGGCATGCTGCCGCGCGTGAGCCTGCGCTGGTCAGGCTTGAAGGCCGCCTGGGCACACCCGGGCACACGCCGCGTGACCACGCTCATGCTGCCGGCTCTGCTGGGTGTGAGCGTGGCGCAGGTCTCGCTGCTGATCAACACCCAGATCGCTTCGCACCTGGCCACCGGCAGCGTGAGCTGGCTCACCTATGCCGACCGACTCATGGAGTTCCCCACCGCCATGCTCGGTGTGGCGTTGGGGGTGGTGTTGCTGCCGCAGCTCGCGGCGGCCAAGGCGGCCGACGACACGGTTCGCTACAGCGGCCTGCTCGACTGGGGCCTGCGTCTGGTGGTGCTGCTGGCCGTGCCCTGCGCGGTGGCCCTGCTCACGTTCGCTCAGCCGCTCGTGGCGGTGCTCTACCACTACGGAGCCTTCACCGCCGCCGACGTGCAGCGCACCGCGTCGGCGCTCATGGGTTATGGCGCCGGTCTCATCGGCCTCATCGCCATCAAGGTGCTGGCACCGGGCTTCTATGCGCGGCAAGACATCCGCACCCCGGTGAAGATCGCCATCGTGGTGCTGATCCTCACCCAGGTGCTCAACTATGTGTTGGTGCCCTATCTGGCGCACGCCGGCCTGGCACTGGCCATCGGCATCGGCGCCATGGTCAATGCCCTGTTTTTGCTGATCGGCCTGATGCGGCGGGGCGCCTACAAACCCTCGCCCGGTTGGGCCCGCTTCGGCTCGCAGGTGGTGGCGGCCAGTGCCTTGCTGGCAGTGTTCTTGATGTGGGTGGCCGCGCGGGTGAACTGGCTCGGATTTGAAGGACAGGCGCTTCAGCGCGTGGGCCTGCTGACGCTTTGTGTGCTCGGCGGTGTTTTGGTCTATTTTCTTACCCTGTTGCTGGCGGGTTTGAACTTGCGGCAGTTCGTTCGAAAATGACGTAACCTGCGGGATCATCGAATCCGGCCGCCATGCCCTCCACCTACGCCTTCACGCCACCCACACCCCTGGGCTACTTTGCCGCTCTCGTGGGGGAAGAGGATGCGTTCCCCTTGTTCGAAGCGGCGGCCTCCGTTGCGCAAGACGAGTATCCGGATCTGGACATCCAGCAGGTGCTCGGTGACGTGGACCAGATGTTGTCCCGTGTGAAGCGGCGCTGCAACCCGGACGCCGGCCCGCTGCAGCGGCTTCGAACGCTCAACCAGTTTTTCTTCCGCGACATGGGCTTTGGCGGCAACGTCAACAACTACTACGACCCGGACAACAGCTACATCAACGCGGTGCTGCGCACGCGCCGCGGCATTCCGATCACGCTGGCCGTGCTGTGGCTGGAACTGGCCCAGGGTCTCGGCTTGAAGGCGCGCGGCGTCAACTTTCCCGGGCACTTCATGGTGAAGGTCAACCTGCCCAATGGTCAGGTCGTGATCGATCCCTTCACCGGGCAGTCGCTCAGCCGCGAAGACCTCTCCGAACGGCTGGAGCCCTACAAGCGCCGCAACGGTCTGGTGGACGACTTCGACGTGCCGGTGGGGCTGTACCTGCAGGCCGCCACGCCGCGCGACATCGTCGCCCGGCTGCTGCGCAACCTGAAGGAAATCCACCGCACGCAGGAGGACTGGTTGCGGCTCATCGCGGTGCAGGATCGCCTGCTCATCCTGCTGCCGGACGCCTGGTCCGAGTACCGAGACCGCGGTCTCGCCTGGGCCGAAATGGGCGATTTGCGGCTGGCGGTGAGCGATCTGGAAATCTACGTCGAGCACGCCGACGACACCCTGGACCGCGAGGCCATCGCGCAGCGTGTGCAGGAGCTGCGGCGCGCGCTCAACTGAAACCGTCTGTTCTCTGGCGCACACAAGGCTACTTGGCCGTGGTGCGTGTGTGACGCCTTGTAAAGCCGGTTGACGCGCTCCCTGCGCGCTGTGAGGATCAAGCTCAGGCAGCGAGTTTTTCCCTGCCGTTTTTCTTCACCTTTGAGACCCACAACATGATGAAAACAATCAAACGCCTCATTGCAACTGCGCTGATCCCCTGCATGGCTTTCGCCGGTGTGCCGCTCACGGCACAGGCCGCGATGGTGTCGACCGAACAGGCGATGGTGACCGCTGCCGGTGATGCCGACCGCGACCACGTCAGCGCCTTCTTCACCCGGGCCGACGTTCAGACCGCGCTGCAAGCACAAGGCGTGAACGCCAACGACGCCATTGAACGTGTGAAAGCCATGTCCGACGTGGAAGTGGCCCAGCTGGCCGACCGTGTTGACCAAGCCCCCGCGGGTGCGGGTGTGGTCGGTGTGTTGTTCACCGTGTTCCTGGTCTTGCTGGTGACCGACATCCTGGGCTTGACCGCGGTGTTCCCGTTCACCCGCAGCATTCGATGAAGTCCTGGCGACTTCGCTGTTCAGCCCCCGCTCTGGCGGGGGTTGTTCTTTGTGGGTTGCTCTTGAGCGGTTGCGCCACGCCGCCGCAGTCGGCCGCCTTGCAGCGCTCCTGGCCGGCGCAGCTCCCACAGCAGGTGCTTCTTGACCGGGTGCCGTTTCACCCGCAGGACGACCTGCTGTGTGGTCCCGCCACGCTGGCCATGGTGGCGCAGGCCGCGGGCGCCAGCGTCACGCCCGGGCAGCTCACACCGCAGGTGTACTTGCCCGGCCGCGAGGGGGCACTGCAAACCGAGATGCTGGCCGCCACGCGCCGGCAGGGCTTGGTCGCCTACCCGTTGGCGCCCGATCTGCAGACCGTGTTGACCGAGGTCGCCAGTGGCCATCCGGTGCTGGTGCTGCAAAACCTCTCCCTCCCGATCAAGCCCATGTGGCACTACGCCGTGGTGGTCGGTTACGACCATGCGAAGCAGCACGTCGTGCTCCACTCGGGGACCACCGAGCGCCTGGTGATGCCGATGAGCACGTTTGAGAACACCTGGGCGCGTTCGTCACACTGGGCCATGCGCGCCAGCCGGCCCGACCAGCTGCCGGTGACGGCGCAGCCCGATGACTGGGCGGTGGCGGTGTCCGCGCTCGAGCGTTCCAGCCCGCAGGCGGCTCGCACCGCCTACGCCACGGGATTGCAGAAATGGCCGCAGCACCGCATCAGCCGGCTGGGTCTGGGCAACACCGCCTACGCGCTCGGTCAGCGCGCAGAGGCAGCCCAAGCCTTCGAGGCCACCACGCGGGCCCATCCCGATTTCGCCGATGCCTGGAACAACCTGGCCCAGGTGCGACTGGAGTTGGGCCAGTTGCCTGCCGCCCGGCAGGCGGCGCAGCAGGCGGTTGCGCTGGGGGGCGCCCGGCTGGCGAACTACCAGACCTTGCTGAAAACCATCGAAAACAAGCTGGTCGCCGCACCCGCTTCAAGGACACGCTGATGAAACAACTCTTGCTGGTGGGCGCCACCGGGCTGGTCGGCGGTCACGTGCTGCAACAAGCGCTGGCCGATCCGGCCGTGGTTCGCGTCATCGCGCCCACGCGCCGTTCGCTGGTGCCGCACCCCAAGCTGCTGAACCCCTTGGTCGATTTCGAGCGGTTGCCCGACGACGCCGACTGGTGGGCGGTGGACGCGGTGGTCTGCACGCTGGGCACCACCATCCGGGTGGCGGGTTCTCAAGCCGCGTTTTACAAGGTGGACCACGATCACCCGCTGGCCGTGGCCCGTCTGGCGCGGCAACACGGCGCGCAGGCATTTGCCTTCAACTCGGCGCTGGGCGCCGATGTTGCCTCCAAGGTGTTTTACTCGCGCACCAAGGGCGAGACGGAACGCGATCTTCAGGCGGTGGGCTACCCATCGTTGGCCTTTGTGCGTCCCGGTCTGATCGGGGGCCATCGAGCGCAAAGCCGCCCGGCCGAGCAGCTGGCCGTGGCGGTGTCAGGCTGGGTCGGCCCGCTGCTGCCCAAGCGTTACCGCGTGGTGCCGGCCGAGCGCATTGCACACCACCTGCTGCAAGCAGCCATGGTGGCTGCGCCCGGTGTGCACGTCTTGCCGTCGGAAGCCTTGCTGTAAGGCTTCAGGCCACCACCACAGCCGCGCCATCGCCGCGCGGGGCAATGTGGCCGATCTCGAACACGGTTTCGCCCAGACCGCGCAGCGTGGCTGCGCAGGCGACAGCCTCGGCGGCATCGATCACCACCACCATGCCGATGCCGTTGTTGAACGTGCGGTTCATCTCGATGTCGTCGATGCCGGCGGTCTTCTGCAGCCAGGCGAACAGCTCGGTTTGCGGCCAGCTGCCCTTGACCAGGTGCGCGGCCGTGCCATCGGGCAGCACGCGCGGGATGTTTTCCAGCAGGCCGCCACCGGTGATGTGGGCCAGGGCCTTGATGGGGTGTGCGGCGAGTGCGGCCAGCACGTTCTTCACGTAGAGCCGGGTGGGTTTCATGATGGCCTGCCTGAACGGCTGGCCGTCCAGCGTGGCAGGCAGATCGGCGCCCGCGCGCTCGATGCACTTGCGCACCAGCGAGAAGCCGTTGGAATGCACACCGTGCGAGGCCAGGCCCAGCACCACATCGCCGGGCTTCACGCTCTGGCCGGTGAGGATCTTCGATTTTTCGACCGCGCCCACGCAGAAGCCGGCCAGGTCGTATTCGCCCGCGGGGTACATGCCGGGCATCTCGGCGGTTTCACCGCCGATGAGGGCGCAGCCGCTGAGTTCACAGCCCTGGGCAATGCCACCCACCACGGCCGCAGCGGTGTCCACGTCGAGCTTGCCGCAAGCGAAGTAATCCAGGAAGAACAGGGGCTCGGCGCCTTGCACCAGCACGTCGTTCACGCTCATGCCCACCAGGTCGATGCCCACGGTGTCGTGCATGTTCCACTCGAACGCCAGTTTGAGCTTGGTGCCCACGCCGTCGGTGCCGCTCACCAGCACCGGTTCCTGGTAGCGCTTGGGCACCTCGAACAGCGCGCCAAAGCCGCCGATGCCGGCCAGCACGCCTTCGCGCATGGTCTTTTTGGCCAGCGGCTTGATGCGCTCGACCAGCGCGTCGCCAGCAATGATGTCAACGCCGGCGTCTTTGTACGAAAGGGGGGTGGTGGAAGAGGTCATGTGGATGCTGGCCCGGTGTTAGTGGGGAGAGGTGGGCGAGGCGGTCGTTGGAGCGGGACGCTGGGCGGGTGGGGGGCTTTCGGGTACCCTGAGGGTGGCCCGATAGAATTTGCCCCAGATTTTAAGGGGTCGCCCTCGCGGCCTCATCGACCCTCGCGCTCCATGCCACTGACCTCCAACCAGATCCGCGCCTTGCTCTGGGCCCTGATCGCTGTGGTGAGTGCTTTGCTGCTCTCCCTGCTGGCACCGGTGCTCATGCCTTTTTTGCTGGCCGCCGTGCTGGCCTACGCCCTGCACCCGCTGGTGGAGCGGCTACACGCCCGGCGCGTGCCGCGCTGGCTCGGCGCCGGTCTGGCGATCGCCCTGCTCATGCTGGTGCTGCTGGCTGTCATGTTGCTCATCGTGCCGGTGATCACCAAGCAGGTCCCGCTGCTGCGCGAGCAGGTGCCGCTGCTGCTCGACAGGCTCAACGACGCACTGTTGCCGCTGGCCACCCGCTTCGGCGTCAACCTGCAAGTGGACGTCGGTCAGGTGCGCGAATGGCTGCGCACCTTGATCACCGGCAACGAGAGCGAGCTCATCAACGGCCTGCTGTCGTCGCTGCGCATCGGCGGCAGTGCGCTGGCGGCGGTGGTCGGCAACCTCTTTCTGATGCCCATCGTGGCCTATTACCTGCTGCTGGACTGGACGAACCTGATCGGCCGTGCCAAGGGTCTGATTCCTCCGCGCTGGAGCGAAAGCGTGCAGAGCTTCCTGAATGAGACCGACGAGGTGTTGGGCCAGTACCTGCGCGGGCAATTGCTGGTCATGGCGGTGTTGGCCGTTCTCTACACCGTGGCACTCGCACTCGTCGGGCTGGATCTGGCGCTGCCGATCGGCGTCTTCACCGGCCTCGCGGTGTTCGTGCCTTACCTGGGTTTTGGCCTGGGCATGGTGATGGCGCTGTTCGCCGCTGTGCTGCAGTTCCAGACCGTGCTGGGCGTGGCCCTGGTGGGTGGTGTCTATCTGCTGGGGCAGCTGATCGAGAGCCTCTACCTCACACCGCGCCTGCTCGGCGAGCGCATCGGCCTGCACCCGATTGCCGTCATCTTTGCCTTGCTGGCCTTTGGTCACCTGTTCGGTTTTGTGGGCGTGCTGATCGCGCTGCCGGCGAGTGCCGTGCTGCTGGTGGCCATCCGCCGGGTCAAGCGCGGCTATCTGGCCAGCCAGATGTACCTGGGCGATGGGACTTCCCCCAGCAACGGGATCATCGAGCCATGAGCACCGGCCCCATGAAACAGATGGCACTGGACATTGGTCTGGCGCCCGTGCCCACCCTGGCCAACTTCGTGCCCGCCGGCAACGAAGCCGCGCTGGAGCACCTCAAGCTCTGGACCCACAACCCCTTGCGCTCGCCAGTGCCCACCTTTTTGTGGGGCGAGAGCGGCAGCGGCAAGACGCACCTGCTGCGCGCGGTGCGAGAAAGCCTGCGAGAGCACGGCAGCCGCGTGGGCTGGATCAACGTGGACACCCTGGACCCGCCCGAGTTCGACGAGCACTGGGACGCGGTGCTGCTCGATGACTGCCACCTCTACACCGCCACCCAGCAGGCGGCTGCTTTCAACTGGTTTGTGAACGCGCAAAACCCGGCGCACGGCCCGGCGCGCTGGGTGTTGGCCGCGGCCAACTGCCCGCCGGCCGATTTGCGCCTGCGCGAAGACCTGCGCACCCGCCTGGGCTGGGGCCATGTGTTCCAGTTGCACGCGCTGGGCGAAACCGAACGCCGCGGCGTGCTGCGCCGCGCCGCCGACGACCGTGGGGTCTTCCTCAGCGACGAGGTCATGGACTTCATGCTGCGGCGCTTCTCGCGCGACCTCTCCAGCCTCATGCTGCTGCTGGACCAGCTCGACGCCTACGCCCTGCGCACCCAGCGCGCCATCACCATCCCCCTGATCAAATCCATGCTGGAAGACGAATGAGACTGGCGCTTTTTGACCTCGACCACACCCTGATCCCGTTCGATTCCGACTACGCCTGGGGCGAATTCACCGTGAAACTGGGCTGGCGCGATGGCGACAGCTTCTCCAAGGCCAACGACGGCTTCTACGCCGACTACAAGGCCGGCACGCTGGACATCCACCGCTATGTGCGCTTCGCCATCGAGGCGGTGCGCGAGCGTGGTTTGAAAACCGCGCGCGAGGCCCACGCGCGCTTCATGGCCGAAGTGGTGCTGCCCTCGCTCAAGGACACGGCCTTGTCGCTGGTGCGTGCTCACCAGGCCGCGGGCGACACGGTCGTGATCGTCACCGCCACCAACGAATTCGTCACCCGTCCGATCGCTCGGGCCTTCGGTGTGGACGAGCTGATTGCCATCGATCTCGCCACCGACGAGCGGGGGGAGCCCACCGGCGAGATCCGGGGCACGCCGTCGTTTCGAGAGGGCAAGGTCGCCCGTGTGGAACAATGGCTGGCCGCGCGTGGCCTGGAATGGGCCGGCGTGCAGCACAGCACCTTCTACAGCGACTCCATGAACGACATGCCGCTGCTGGAAAAAGTGCAGGAGCCCGTGGCCACCAACCCGGACGCCCGGCTCCAAGCCATTGCCCTCGAACGGGGCTGGCGCATATTGAACCTATTCGAATGATCAAGAAATTCATTGACAGGCTGCTCGGCAAATCGCCAGCGGCCCCCGCACGCCGCGCCAGCCCCTTCGGCAAACGCGAAGACGTGCCGGTCTCGGTGCACGGCATCGACATCAAGCTGGTGGACCAGCGCGCACTCGACGTGGTGCACACCCTCAAACAGGCGGGCTTTGACGCCTACATCGTGGGTGGTGCGGTGCGCGACCTGCTGCTGGGCTTGCGGCCGAAAGATTTCGACGTGGCCACCAGCGCCACACCCGAACAGGTCAAGGGTCTGTTCCGCCGCGCTTTCATCATCGGCCGGCGCTTCCGCATCGTTCACGTGATCTACGGCCGCGGCCGCGAACACGAAATGATCGAAGTGTCGACCTTCCGCGCCTACCTGGACAGCGCCGACGCCGAGCAGGTGGCGGGCAACGAGCGCACCAGCAAGGGCGAGCTCGCCGGCATGAAACACGCGGTGGACGCCAGCGGGCGCGTGCTGCGCGACAACGTGTGGGGCCCGATCGAGCACGACGCTGCGCGCCGCGACTTCAGCATCAACGCCATGTACTACGACCCCGAGTCGCAGACCGTGGTCGACTTCCACCACGGCATCCGCGACGCGAAGAAGAAGACGCTGCGCATGATCGGCGACGCCGCCACGCGCTACCGCGAAGACCCGGTGCGCATCATCCGCGCCGTGCGCTTTGCAGCCAAGCTCAGCGGTCTGGGTTTCACGTTTGATGCCAAGACGCTGGAGCCGCTGGCGTCCTCGCGCAAGCTGCTGCTGGACGTGCCGCAGAGCCGCCTGTTCGACGAAATGCTCAAGCTGCTCCAGACCGGCCACGCGCTGGCCAGCGTGGCACAACTCAAGGCCGTGGGCCTGGACACCGGCATCTACCCGCTGCTCGACGTGGTGGTGCAGCGCGCCGACGACGATTTTGTGAAGCTTGCCCTGCAGGACACCGACCGCCGCGTGGGCGAAGGCAAACCGGTGGCGCCGAGTTTCCTGCTCGCCTGTGTGTTGTGGGCCGACGTGCGCAAGGGCTGGAGCCAGCGCCTCAATGCCCGCCCGGGCCAGCGTCCGCCACCGCCGTTTGCCGCTCTGCAAGACGCCGTGGACGAAGCTTTTGATGCCCGCATCGGTGATGTGTCGGGCCGTGGCAAGCTGGGTGCGGACATGCGCGAGATCTGGATGATGCAACCCCGCTTCGACAAGCGCGTGGGCACCTCGCCGTTCAGCCTGGTGGACCAGGCGCGCTTTCGGGCCGGCTTCGATTTTCTGCGCCTGCGCGCGCAGGTGGGCGAGGTCGAAGAAGAGCTGGCCCACTGGTGGGAAACCTTCAGCATGGCCAGCGACGACATGCGCGAAGACATGGTGGACGCGCAGCGGCGAGACAACCTGGCCAAACCCGGCGCCGGCAAGGCGCGGCGCGTGAAGCGCAGCGACGACGACCACCCGGCCAATGCCGCTGCGTCGACCGAAGCACCCGCACCCGATCCCCGTTTTCGCGCGGCCGATGCCGGCGCTGACGACCGGGAAGACGAAGACGCTGGTGAGTCCGATGATGGCGCCGAGTCCACGGCGCCCACCGACGGTTCGGCCCCGGCCAAGAAGCGCCGCCGTCGCCGCCGCAAGCCCGGTGGTGCCGCCGCCGGTGGCGAGCCGGGACCGGTTTGAACGCGTTGGCCGTGGACCGCGCTGAGGTCACGGCCTTCGTCGCGCTGGGTGCCAACCTTGGCGATACCGCGCAGGCGCTGCGCGATGCCCTGGCGGCTTTGGGCGGCACGCCTGGTATCCGCGTCGTGCGGGCCTCCAGCCTTTACCGCACCGCACCGATCCAGTCCACCGGCCCCGATTACATCAACGCCGTGGCGGAGGTCTCGACCACCCTCAACGCCATGGCCTTGCTCGACGTCCTGCAGGCGATCGAACAACAGGCCGGCCGCGAACGCCCCTACCGCAATGCGCCGCGCACGCTCGACATGGACCTGTTGCTGTTTGGTGGCGCGCGCATCGAGTCACGCCGCTTGACGGTGCCGCACCCGCGCATGGCGCAGCGGGCGTTTGTGCTGGTACCGCTGGCCGAAGTCGCGCCAGCGCTGGTCAGCGCCGGGCAACTGGCCGCCGTGGCCGATCAGGCGATTGAAAAAAGTTAGGGCGCGAGCCGCTCGCGCAACCAAGCGCCGTCGGCCTGCGCGGTGTAGCGCAGTCGGTCGTGCAGACGGCTCTTGCGCCCCTGCCAGAACTCCCAGCGCTCGGCCTTGAGGCGGTAGCCGCCCCAATGCGGCGGGCGAGGCGGTTGCAGCAGAAACTGCGCGCCGTACTTCGCGGCGTTGGTCACCAGCACCGTGCGCCCCTCGATCACCTGGCTTTGCGGGCTGGCCCAGGCGCCGATGCGGCTGTCGAGCGGGCGGCTGTGGAAGTATTCGTCGCTCTCGGCGTCGCTCACTTTTTCCACCGCGCCTTCGATGCGCACCACGCGTTCAAGCTCGACCCAGTGGAACTGGAGTGCTGCGAACGGGTTGCCCGCGAGCTCCTGGCCCTTGCGGCTGGCGTAGTTGGTGTACCAGACGATGCCGCGCTCGTCATAGCCCTTGATCAGCACCACCCGCGTGCTCGGCCTCAGGTCCGAGCCGACGGTGGCCACGGTCATGGCGTTGGGTTCGGGCACCTCGCTGCTGATGGCTTCTTCCAGCCATTTCGAGAATTGCAACAGCGGGTCGGGGTGGGAAGCGGACTCGCTGAGTTCGGCTTTTTCGTAGCTCTTGCGCAGGTCGGCGATGTTCATGTTTTTCAGTATAGGAGTGGGGCCCAGACCCGGGCTTGCGGCAGGTCAATCGGTGCCGTCGACCAGCTGCAGCAGTTTGCCCAGCGCACGGTCGTGAATGCCGTGGTGCAGCAGGCCGTGGAAGGTCTGGCGCGCGTAGTCGAGTGTGGTGCCGTAGCGCCCGCACGATCGGTTGAAGATGTCGCGGTAGCGTTCTTCGCTCAGCGTGCCGGTGTGGCTGGGGCTGCGGCGCGAGAGGGTGAAAGCCAGCGCGTGCACCGGGCCCTGCTCGGTCTGGCAGGTGAGCCACTTGGGGTCGTAGACCGGGTTCGGCATCTCGCGTGCCCACAGCAGCGGCATCAGGGCTTCCACCTCATCGTGGGGCACGCGCAACGCGAGGCCCGTGCAACTGCCGCCCGGCATGAGCGCAAACACGAGGCCGGGGCATTCGTAAGTGCCCCGGTTGATGCGACTCCACATCTCCAGGCAGCGGTGGTGGCCGTGCACGCGCGCCAGGCGCTGCTCGGCGGCGGTGAACTCGGGGCGCCAGACCAGCGAGGCGTAGGCGAACACCCAGAGGTCGGGGCGCGGGCCCAGGGACCGCCACTGCGCGAGCGTGTCGGCCATCATCTGCGCGCCGTTGCGTTGGGCTGGGTCCCAGGTGGTCGGACGGACCGTGCGGGGTGGTGCCGTGGATGAAGGGTAGGAAGGGGCCATTTACAATCCCGCAGCGCCCGACGGGCTGCGCCGCTGTGAGAGGTTGGCGCGCTGCGCCCGGGAGGTCGACGAACTGACAACCATTTTCACGGAGTGTTTCCCATGTCTTCCCAAGATAACGAAGTTGAGTACCGCGTGGTCGCGGTGCTGCTGGTGGCGGTGATTGTGCTGGTGACCGGCTTCGCCGTGGGCCTGGGCATCCACAAA